>Ga0164290_1000713_pt1 | contig 88413 bp, 67 predicted proteins | sample Micstemetagenome_FD_108782 | JGI IMG/M metagenome (GOLD analysis project Ga0164290, IMG submission 108782) | Contaminated culture microbial community from soil near Moab, Utah, USA - Microcoleus steenstrupii SON62 (Illumina Assembly) | ecosystem: Environmental > Terrestrial > Soil > Soil crust... | reverse complement strand
TGCTGCTCTTCAAGCTTACTTAAAACCTTGGAGAACCGCTTGTTTGCTTCGTTTCGTGCTGCTTGTCGTGCAGCAGAGAAACGAGATTATGCACATCATCTTTCCACCTGTCAAACACTTTTGTGAAGAAATTTGTATTTTTCTGCAACACAGCAAAAGTGTGTTCCAACCACCCCACAAGACGACGAAAACAAGCCTCTGAAGCACAAGGATTTTTTTCAGAGTTGCACAAAAAACAGGCTCCCGGAGGAGCCCTGAAAATATTTCATTTTTTTGACGCCCAAGCCCTTTAAAAAGAGCTTTGAACCCATTTAATTCCAATTTAATTCAAATTAATTTGGAAAATTCGGTCTTATTTGTTCTTGAAGTCGGGCTTCCGCTTCTCAACGAAGGCCGCCATGCCCTCTTTTTGATCTTCAGTAGCAAACAAACTGTGGAACATGCGGCGCTCAAAAAGCATTCCTTCGGACAAAGACCCTTCAAATGCCCGATTGATGCTTTCCTTGGCCATCATTACAGAGGGATTTGAATAGGCGGCAATCACCGTGGCCGCCTCAATGGCCTCGTCCAGGCACTTGTCAGCGGGGACAACACGGGAAACCAGGCCTGCACGCTCGGCTTCTGCGGCATCCATGAGGCGACCAGTCAAACAGAGGTCCATGGCTTTGGCTTTGCTGATTGCACGTGGCAAACGTTGGGTTCCGCCAGCGCCGGGAATAATACCGAGTTTGATTTCAGGTTGACCAAATTTAGCGGTGTCGGCACAAATAATGAAATCGGTCATCATTGCCAACTCGCAACCACCGCCCAAAGCAAAACCCCGGACAGCGGCAATCACCGGTTTACGAATGTTGCGGATGGTTTCCCAGTTGCGAGTGATGTATTCGCTTTTATAGACATCCATGTAAGTAAATGTGGCCATGGCGCCAATGTCGGCTCCGGCAGCAAAGGCCTTGTCGTTGCCAGTGATGACCATGGCACCGATGTTGTCATCGGAATCGAAGTCCATCAAAGCCTGGCCCAACTCCGTCATCAACTGGTCGTTCAGCGCATTCAGCACTTGGGGGCGGTTCAAGCGCACCAAGCCCACTTTGCCGAGGGTTTCTACAAGGATGGTTTCATAGGTCATGTTCAGTCTCCTGCTTATTAATTAATAGGGATGGAGAAAGTCTAACCGTTCAAATTCGAGGAATTGACGACTGAAAAGAGTTTTGAAGGAAGACGTGACTTTATTTTCTGTCTAGGACAAAATAGGGGCACTTTGGACAAAACAGGCAGTAAAGAATGACAAAGTGCATATTTGTAATGGGCGCCAACAGTGCAATCGCCCAGGAATTGATTCAGTTGTGCGTGAATTCGGGCCAGGAGGTGATTGCTGCGGGACGAAACACTGCGGTACTTGAGGCCCTGTACGGCAGCACGTCGGGCGTACATATAGTAGAAGTTCAGGCTTGTGACTCCAGTTCAGTAGATGCGGCATTTCAGGCTGTGGTTGCTGAAGGCCGACAGATTGATGGCTATGCACATTGCGTGGGTTCCATTTTGGTGGCCCCGCTTGTCAAAACCAGCGACGCTCAACTTGACAGCGTGATGCAGGTTAATCTGCTTTCGGCCATGTATGGCTTGAGGGCATTTTTGAAACAGGCGAAGGCACAGGGCCAGGGTGGCTCCGCGGTGCTTGTGTCGACTTGCGCAACCGGGATTGGTGTACCCAATCACGAGGCGATTGCAGCAGCGAAGGCTGGCGTAGAAGGCTTGGCCAAATCGGCAGCAGCCACACATGCGGCTGACAATATTCGGATTAATGTGGTTGCACCGGGTTTGACCGACTCACCCATTGCTTCGGCGTTCCTGAAAAGTGACATGATGCGGGCAGCAAGTGCCAAGCAATACCCACTGCAGGGCGTCAACACCCCAACTGAAGTTGCACAAGCGATGCATTGGCTGCTGAGCGAGGGCTCTAGTAGGATGACCGGCGCCGTATTGAATATCGATGGGGGATTCCGAAATATCCGCCCTCTTGTGAAGTAAACCCCATCCGATTGACAGAAGGGCTAGCCATGCAGTACCAGACACCCAACAAATTTGAACCGAGCCGCCATGCCGCATTGGATGCATTGGCAAAGGTAGACCCGACACTTTATAGCCGCACCCGAAATTTTCTGGACGGAGCAGTGACCGGCCTGTCGCCATGGATTACCCATGGTTACTTGAGCGTTCGGGAGGCCACCCAAGTGCTGATGGAGAAATATCGCCTGAGTTTTGAGGACAAGCTGATTTTTGAATTCGCTTGGCGAGAGTTCTTCAAACATGCGCATGCTGAATTAGGCAATGGGATTCTGAGTGATGTACGCAGACCCGTTTGGTCGGGCAGGTATAACCAACAGTTGCCGGACGATATCCGGGAAGGCCGAACCGGGGTTGAAGCAATCGATGCCGGAGTGGCCTTGCTTTACGAGACTGGCTATTTGCACAACCATGTGCGGATGTGGATTGCCTCGTACGTAGTACACATGCGCAAGGTGCACTGGAAAGTGGGCGCTGACTGGATGTATACCCATTTGCTGGATGGGGACCTGGCTTCCAACCATTTGAGCTGGCAGTGGGTGGCGGGTACCTTCAGCCACAAACCGTACGTGTTTAACTCGGACAATGTGAAGAAATACGCTCCGAAATGGGATTGTAGTGGTACTGCGATCGACACCGACTATGAAGACCTTGAATCGATCGCTCGGAGCAAGCGCGATGTGGGGCGCGAGAGAAATGCGCCACCCGTTGGAGTCGCTGAGCCGACTAGCCACCGCTTCGATCTTGAGCTATTGAGCGACACGCTAAAGCGCAAGACGGTGGATCTTCGCCAGCAGGCTGGTGTTGACTCGTGCAGCGCACTGATGAGCAACTTCAAGAAGATCAATTTGGTTCACCCTTGGGATCTGAAAGCTTGTTTTGATTTGACGCAAAACGGGGAGTTGCGCGTGGGACTGATTGACTGTGCGTTTCACAAAGCGCACCCGTGGAATAAACAGCGATGGGATTTTGTGTTGAACGCCATGGAAACGGGCTGCGACCAGATCTGGGTTGTGAACACGGATGACATTGGACACTGCACAAGCATGCTGGCTGGCTTCATGAAAACCGGTGCCGAGTTTGAATTAAGAGAAACATTGAATTCAGGCTACTTGATGATGGGGCGATGCTTTCCGGTGCGATGGGCGCTAGAGGACAAGCTCCTACCAAACCCGACCCGCTTTCAACAGAGTTTTTCGCGCTTTTACAGAGAAGCCACCTTGATGGCAGGTAGCCTAGAAGAGGCGATACATGGCGGCATTTTGGTGGATTGACAAATGACACAGGCATTGAAAACGCACTGGATGAATGCTCTTGGTTACGCAGGCTTGATTCCTTTTTTGGGTTTGGCCGTACTGACCGGGATTTACACCGGCACGGAGACTGCCGACCAACTGGCCAACTACAACCTGATTTATGCCTTGTGCATTGTTTCGTTTCTGGGTGCTGTGCATTGGGGATTGGCCATTTCGCTGAGTAGCCAGGACCAAGCCACTTACCTAGCAGGGTTGGACCAAGCGGAATTTGAAACTCGAAGTTTTATCTGGGGTGTGACGCCCTCGCTGTTGGCCTGGCTGGCAGGCGCATTTTCACCACCCCAGTTCACCCTGTGGATTCTTGTACTGATTCTGGTTTTGGTGTGGCTAGTTGACCAGCGCTTTTTAAAACCCATGAAAGCGTTTGATGCTTACCTGCGCTTGAGAAACCACCTGACTTTGGGTGCAATTCTTGGATTGCTGGTGACCGCCTGCTTCGCCTAATGGTGTAGTCTTGAATCAAGACTGATCAGAAGCAAGGATGGAAAAAGTATGTTCAAGGCTGTATTTCTTCAGAAAAACGAACAAGGCGAATTCAAGGCCAGTGTTCAAGAGCTGGACGAGAGTCAGCTACCTGGATCTGGCGATGTGCTGGTTCAAATTTCCCACTCTACGCTCAATTACAAAGACGGCCTGGCTATTTGCAACAAGTCGCCCGTGGTGCGCCAGTGGCCCATGGTGGCGGGTATCGACGGCGCGGGTACTGTTCTGGAAAGCGCCCACTCAGGGTTCAAGCCTGGAGATGAAGTGATTCTGAATGGGTTCGGTGTGGGTGAAACGCATTGGGGCTGCTTGGCAGAAAAAGCCAAATTGAAAGGTGACTGGCTGATCAAACGCCCCGAGGGCCTGAGTGCGGCGCAGGCGATGGCAATTGGCACTGCGGGCTACACGGCTATGTTGTGTGTGCTGGGCCTGGAGAAAAGCGGCGTGAAACCGGAGAGCGGTGAAATTTTGGTGACGGGTGCGACCGGTGGTGTCGGCAGCATTGCGATTGTGCTGTTGCGCAAACTCGGATACACCGTGGTTGCCACGAGTGGGAAACCTGAGCAAACCGAGTTTTTGAAAGGCTTGGGTGCCAGCGAGGTATTGGACCGCAAGTTGTTGAGTGAACCCGGGAAACCCTTGCAACGGGAGCGCTGGGCTGGTGTAGTGGACTGTGTGGGTTCGCACACTTTGGCCAATGCTTGTGCACAAACAAAATACGGCGGCACAGTGACCGCTTGTGGGTTGGCTCAAGGCATGGATTTGCCCTCTTCAGTGGCGCCGTTCATTTTGAGAGGAGTCGCCTTGAAAGGGATTGATTCAGTGATGGCGCCGCTTGCGGTACGTGAAGATGCATGGCGCAGACTGGCCTCAGACCTCGATTTGAACAAACTGAATGACCTGACTCGGACACTCCCTCTGGAGGGTGCGATTGAAGCGGCGGCTCAAATTATGACAGGCACTAACACCGGCCGAGTGTTGATTAAAATTTAATAGATTCATAGCGACCATGTTGCATTACCAGGTTACGGTGGCAGACCCAAAGGGCCACTACTTTGACGTTCAGTTGCAATTTGAGATTGCAATGGAGCAACTGCAGGGCGCGGGTGAAAAGCGCTGGATTGATTTGAGCTTGCCCACCTGGATTCCAGGCAGCTATCTGATTCGGGAATTTTCACGGAACGTGCTGTATGTGCGAGCGAGTGTGGGATCGGTTGAAACTGCATGCACCCGGGAAAGAAAGGACACTTGGCGTGTTCACGTGGATGCCGCGCAACTTGTGCCGGCTTCGCAATCACTGTTGGTTCAGTGCGAATGGCGAGTGTACGCCTGGGATTTGTCAGTGCGCGGTGCACACCTGGATGATACTCATGGTTTTTTCAACGGGACCAGCTTGTTTTTGTGCCCAAAGGGATTTGAACAAGAAGCAGTTGAATTAACCATTTCAAGACCTGGGGAGTATTTGCGGGATTGGCTAATTGCCTGTGGTTTGCCCAGCCAGCCAGGCACATTGAAAGACCGTCATGGTTGCCCGGTGTTGCGGGCGGGAGGCTCAGTCAGGTTTAAGGCGAACGACTTTGACAGCTTGATTGATCACCCAGTGGAAATGGGTGAATTGCAGGTTGAAAGTTTCTCGGCCTTCGGCGTTGAACATGTATTCGCCGTGTATGGCGCCGATACAGACCTGGACTTGCAGCGCATTTGCAATGACATGAAACCGGTGTGCGAAGCGCAAATTGCCCTGTTCGAGCCAGAAACCAGGCAAGCGCCATTTGAACGCTATGTGTTTATGCTGCATGCGACCGACAACGGCTATGGTGGACTGGAACACAGAAACAGCACCGCCCTGCTTTTTAACGCGGGAGAGTTGCCACAACGCGGCGTTGAAAAAGCGCCCAAAGGGTACGAAGGCTTTCTGGGGCTTTGCAGTCATGAGTACTTTCATTCCTGGAACGTGAAGCGGATGAAGCCAGCCGCATTTGTTCCCTACGACTTGACCCGGGAAAACTACACTCGACTACTTTGGATTTTTGAAGGCTTCACTTCCTATTACGACGATGTGATGCTGGCACGCGCCGGCAAATTGAGTGAAGAGGCTTACCTGAAAAGCGTGGGTAGAAACATTGCGCAGGTGATGAAGGGACCTGGCCGCTTGAACCAAAGCGTGGCCGACAGTTCTTTCGATGCCTGGACCAAATACTACCGGCAGGACGAAAACGCACCCAACGCCATTGTGAGTTATTACACCAAAGGCGCGCTGGTGGCTTTGTGTATTGATTCCGCACTTCGACGGCAAACCGGCGGACAAAAATGCCTGGACGATGTGATGCGATTGATGTGGCAAAGAAAGGGATTGAGCGGAGAGGGATTACAGGAAAACGAATTTCCAGGTTTGGTGCTTGAAGCCACCGGAGTTGACCTTGGACAGGAAATATCGCAGTGGACACAGAGCACGGAAGAGCTGCCAGTGGGCGATGCGTTAAAGGCTTATGGTTTTACACTCAACCAAACCCAAAATGATGAGCAGATTTACCTCGGCTTACACGGCCAATTCAAAGCCGAAGGCATGTTGGTAAAACAGGTGATCAACGGCAGCCCAGCGCATGCAAGCGGAATTTCAGCAGGCGATTTACTGGTGGCTTTGGGTGAAAAAAAACTGACCGAAACGCACTACAAACGGCTGTTGGCAGCAAGCAAGCCAGGCGCTGAACTGCGGGCAGTTGCATTTCGAGCGGAGCGATTGCTGGAATTTAAGTTGGTGGCAGGCAAACCGGCGTCCAATGAATGGACGATCCAGAAACTGGAACAGATTGAGGGCGATACTGTTCCTGCTCCATGGCTTTAATAAAAAAGATCGGCCAATGCCTGACCTGGCGAGGGTGCTCTCATGAACGCCTCGCCTACCAAGAACGCATGGACGTCATTTGATCTCATCAATGCCACATCTTCACGGGTGGCTATGCCACTCTCGGTAATCAACAAATGTTCAGGGCCCACCCTGCCCTTTAGATCGAGCGTGGTTTGCAATGAGGTTTCGAAGGTTCGCAAATTGCGGTTGTTCACGCCGATTAAAGGTGTTTTCAACTGCAAAGCGATGTCCATTTCTTGTGCGTCGTGCACTTCCACCAGCACATCCATACCCAGTTCATTGGCGCACTGCTCGAGTTCCTGCAGCTGAGGCAACTGCAAGGCGGAAACAATCAACAAGATGGCGTCAGCACCCAAACCCCGGGCTTGCACCACCTGATAGGTGTCGATGATGAAGTCTTTGCGAATGCAGGGTAAGCCGCTGGCTTCGCGGGCCATGTCAAGGTACTGGGGCGCGCCTTTGAAGTATTGAATATCGGTGAGAACTGACAGGCAGGTTGCACCATGCTCAGCGTAACTTTTCGCAATTTCAACGGGGTCGAAAGGTTCGCGCAATATGCCTTTGCTGGGGCTGGCACGTTTTACCTCTGCAATGACAGCTGGCAAACCTTTGGCCACTGCAGTTTTCATGGCATTGGCGAAACCCCGCGTCGGTGCCAGCCGCGCGGCTTTGGCCAACCATTGCACTTCAGACAACACCTGTTTGCCCTGCGCAATCTCTTGGCGCTTTGTGGCGAGAATTTGGTCAAGAATGTCGCTCATGATGCTGCCTTATTGCTCAATCGATTTGGTGAAATCGACAAATTCATTCAATTTGCGGATTGCATCGCCACTGAGCACTGTTGCGCGGGCGATGTCGATGCCCTCTTTCAGGCTGCTGGCGACTCCTGATGTATACAGGCCCGCTGCGCTGTTGAGCAACACGATGTCGCCAATGGCACCGCCCTTGCCGTTCAATGCATGGAAAATTTTGTCGCGAGACTCTTGAACAGAACCAGCATGCAAGCTGCTGTGTGATGCACGAGTAAGGCCGAAATCTTCGGGCTTGATGCTGTAGTGCCTGATTTCACCATCACGCAGCTCCGCAATTTTTGAGTCGCATTCGATACACAATTCATCCATGCCGTTTTCACCATGAACAATCAGCGCTTGAACCGAACCCAATCGCCGAAGCACTTCAGCCTGCAATTCCAGTAAATTGGCGCTGTACACACCCATGACCTGTCTCTTGGCATTGGCGGGATTGGTAAGCGGACCCAGAATATTGAACACAGTGCGCACACCCAATTCTTTGCGGACTGGACCTGCAAAACGCATGGCGCTGTGATGATTTGGGGCAAACATGAACCCGATGCCGACCTGATCGATCGACTGTGCAACCTGTTCTGGTTTCAGATTGATGTTGGCACCCAGCAATTCAAGCACATCGGCGCTGCCGGAATTCGAGGACACGCTGCGACCACCATGCTTGCCCACTTTTGCACCAGCACCAGCCAGCACAAACATACAGGCTGTTGAAATGTTGAATGTTTGTGCACCATCGCCACCGGTGCCGCACAAGTCAACAACCTCGACACCAGCGGGCAATTCAACCGGCGTTACCAGATCTCGCATCACCTGCGCAGCCGCGGCCACTTCCTCTGCTGTTTCGCCTTTGACCCGCAAACCCACCAGCAAGCCAGCGATTTGCGCTGTGCTTAGACCGCCACTCAACAATTGCTGAAATGCAGCACGTGTGAGTTCGTGCGACAAATCTTGCCCGGCAAGCAGCTGGTTCAATGTTGCGGAGTAATTAAAGGGTTGCGACATGACGTTTGAAATTAAAAAAGTTGGATTCATTAAGCGCTTGGGAAATCAGGCGGCCGTAGGCGATTTGACGCGCTTTAAAAAATTCTTCAGAAGGTCATGACCGCGATCACTCAAAATAGACTCGGGGTGAAACTGAACCCCTTCAATATCCAGTGTTTTGTGTCGCACACCCATAATTTCACCGTCCGCCGTTTCTGCCGTGATTTCGAGACAGTCGGGCAGGCTTGCCCGCTCAATGGCAAGTGAATGATAACGAATGCATGTGAGTGGATTGGGCAAACCCTCGAAAACACCCACGTTGCTATGATGAATCGGTGATGTTTTTCCGTGCATGATGGTTTTTGCACGCACAACCTTGCCACCAAAAGCCTCGCCAATGGCCTGATGCCCAAGACACACGCCCAAAAGCGGCACCACACCGGCCATGCGCTGAATAATTTCAATCGACACGCCAGCCTGCGCCGGCGAACAAGGGCCTGGGGATACGCACACGGCACGGGGTTTCAAAGCCAGCGCTTCATCGACGGTGATAGCGTCGTTCCGAACAACATGAACCTGTTGACCCAACTCGCCAAAGTACTGAACTAGGTTGAAGGTAAAACTGTCGTAGTTGTCGATCATCAACAGCATGGCGGGCCTGCATTTCAAATAAAGGGGGGATGAACAAGTGCGTGTTTGACTAAAATGTTAACACAAGCACTACCAAGCCCCCTTGCGGGTAGAAACAATCACGACAGCTCTCCATCCAGCCCAGCTTGTACAAGCTCAGCGGCACGCATGACCGCACGTGCCTTGTTTTCAGTTTCAAGCCATTCACTTTCGGCAACCGAGTCGGCGACCACGCCAGCTCCAGCCTGAACATAGAGAGTTTGATCCTTGACCACCCCAGTACGAATGGCAATTGCCACATCCATGGTGCCTGTGAAGCTGAGATAACCGCAAGCACCACCATAAACGCCTCGTTTGGTGGGCTCGAGTTCGTCGATAATTTCCATGGCGCGAACCTTGGGTGCACCGGAAAGCGTGCCAGCTGGGAACGTAGCGCGCAGTACGTTCATGGCGCCCATGCCCGGCTTCAAATCGCCCTGCACATTGCTGACGATGTGCATGACATGTGAATAGCGCTCAATGATCATTTTCTCGGTGACCTGCACTGAACCCACTTGAGCAATGCGACCCACATCGTTGCGAGCCAGATCAATCAACATGACGTGCTCTGCAATTTCCTTGGGATCGGCCAACAGTTCTTCTGCCAGCGCAGCGTCTTCTTGTGGTGTTTTACCACGAGGGCGAGTACCGGCAATCGGGCGCAGTGTAACCAAAGGAGACTTGCCTTCGACCTGATCTTGCCGCACCAAAATTTCCGGTGATGAACCCACCACCTGAAAGCTGCCAAAGTTGTAGTAGAACAAATACGGCGATGGATTCAAGGAGCGCAAGGCGCGGTACAACATGAGCGCGTCTTGCGTGAAGCGCTTGCTGAGCCTTTGGCCCAGAACCACCTGCATCACATCGCCAGCGGCAATGTATTCCTTGGCTTTGGCAACCATGTCAAAGAAATAGTCTTTGCCCATGCTGCGTTCGATGGGCGTGCTTTCGCTGTTGCCAGACGCAGGAATGGCGACTGGCTGACGAAGTTGACCCATCAGCCGCTTGACCTCAGTGACGCCATTTTCATAGGCGTTGGGCTTGGCCGGATCGACAAACACGATGAGCTGAATGGTGCCCTGAATGTTGTCCACCACCGCCATGCGATCGGTGAACATGAGCAAAATATCGGGAATTCCGAGGTCATCCGCCTTGCGACTGGCTTCCAGGCGTGGCTCCATGTAGCGCACCGTGTCATAACCGAAATACCCGGCGAGCCCGCCAAAAAAACGAGGGCTTCCCTTGACCGGCGGCACTTTGAAACGGGCATGGTATTGCTCGATGAATTGCAGCGGATCGCCGTTGAATGTTTCCAGCGTTTCCAGTGTGCCGTTTGCATGTTGCTGTTGCACCAACACCGTATGCTCGATCACCTTGATTGTGATGCTGGAAGGCAAACCCACGAAGGAATAACGGCCCGAGCGTTCGCCACCGACCACCGATTCAAGCAAGAAGGTGTTGGGCTTGTTGGCCAGTTTGAAGTACACCGACAAAGGTGTATCGAGGTCGGCATAACAGCGCGCAATCAGCGGGATGCGGTTGTAACCTTGCGCGGCAAATTCATCGAATTCAGTTTGAGAAATCATTGTGGTACCCGTGCGCCCAGCAGGCGTTGTGCAGCTTCCTCGATTGTGTTCACGATGCCATCGCACTGTGTTTCATGAACAGATCGCCCTTCGTTGTAACCGTAGGGCAACAGCCAGCACTCAACGCCTGCAGCATTGGCAGCCAGCGCATCGTTCACGGAATCGCCGATCATCAAGGCTTGCGAAGGATCAACGCCGAGCAGCTTGCAGGCATGGGTTACAGGCATTGGGTCCGGTTTTTTTACCGGGCAGGTGTCGCCACCCACCACAACCTCGAAGTAATGGGCAATGCCGGTGCGCTCCAACAGGGGTTTTGTGAAACGCTCAGGCTTGTTGGTCACCACCGCCAGCTTGTAACCCCCATTTTTCAACAACTCCAGCCCTTCTTTCACGCCGGGATAAAACACCGAGTGATTGCCGTTGATCTGGGTGTAGTGGTTTTGCCAGTTGGCCATGGCCTGTGCATACAGTTCAGGTGATGCTTTTTCAGTCATGCTGCCAGTCAGGCTTCGGTTAACCAGGTTTTCCGCGCCCTTGCCCACATACACGGCCACTGTTTCCTCAGGCAAAACAGGTTTGCCCAAGTCAACCAACATGGCGTTCACTGCGGCGGCCAGATCGGGCACGGTGTGTAAAAGTGTTCCATCCAGGTCGAACAATACTGCTTGCTTGGTCATGATTGTTTATCTCGTAGTGGCGAGCTCGGCGCGCATTTGATCGATCACGGCCTTGTAGTCGGGCTTGCCGAAAATGGCTGAGCCAGCAACAAAGGTGTCGGCACCTGCACGCGCGATTTGCGCTATGTTGTCGGGCTTTACGCCACCATCGACCTCAAGACGAATATTCTGGCCACCCTTGGCCACATGGGCATCAATACGCTTGCGCAATTCGGCCAGCTTGACCAAAGCTTGAGGGATGAAACTTTGACCGCCAAAACCGGGGTTCACTGACATCACCAAAACAAGGTCAAGCTTGTCCATGACGTGATCCACCCAGGAAATTGGGGTGGCCGGGTTCAGCACAATACCGGCCTGACAGCCAGAATCACGGATCAGGCCCAAAGTGCGGTCGAGGTGATCTGTGCCTTCGGGGTGAACACTGATGAGGTTTGCGCCAGCCTTTGCAAAGTCGGGAATAATTCGATCCACAGGACGAACCATGAGGTGGACATCAATCATTGCGGTGGTGTGGGGGCGCAGGGCTTCGCAAACCAAAGGGCCAATCGTGAGGTTGGGTACATAATGATTGTCCATCACGTCGAAGTGAACCCAGTCCGCGCCAGCTGCAATCACATTTTTCACCTCGTCGCCCAAGCGGGCAAAGTCGGCAGAAAGGATACTGGGGGCGATAACAAACGGGTTCATGGTTGGCCTTCGATGGAGAATTCGACAATCAAAGCAAGAGTTTAAACGAAACTACCCCCACGAAAAGGCTTTGCAAGCGGCTTCGGATTTGTGAAATCGGGGGTTTGAAGTCATACTTGAAATCTACAGCAACATTCACAAGCCACACCGCATGAGCAGCCCGTCACCGTATCAGTTTGAAGTTCGAGTCAGCACCCAGTTTCTGGAAGAGCAAAGTGACAAAGACAAAGGCCCTTATGTGTTCGCCTACACCATTGAAATTGAAAATGTGGGCGAGAGAACTGCGCAACTGTTAAGCCGCCACTGGATTATCACCGATGCGCACAATATTGTTCAGGAGGTGAAAGGCGATGGGGTGGTGGGCGAGCAACCCACTCTGCGACCAGGCGAGCGATTTGAGTACACCAGTGGCTGCCCCTTGCCCACCCCGGTGGGTACAATGAAAGGCAAATACACTTTTGTGGGTGAAGGCGGCGAGCAGTTTGATGTGCCAGTGCCCGAGTTTTTGCTGTCAATGCCCCGGGTGCTGCACTAATCCTTGTCGGGGGGCGTGCTTGGTGCTGATGATTCTTCGTCGGTTTTTTCGACTGGATGATCTACCCTGGCCCTCAACGTCCACCACATAATGAACACGATCAGGCCCAAAGCCAAAACCATTTCCGCAATGAGTAACCACATGTCCAATCCACTCCGTTGTTGGTGGCCCAGCACCGTGCTGGCCGCCTTGATTCTATCTGGATGCGCTACTGCTCCGACCCCGAAAACGGCTGAATGTTCATGCCCGGCAGGAGAAAAACAGGCCCAGACCGAGAAAAAAGATGAAAAACCGGCCTTGCCACTGTTTGTGAAGTCTGACTTTTCAAGTTTGCCAGGATGGAGCACCGCCAACCACGGGCGTTTTCTGGAGGCATTTTCAGAGCAGTGCTCAGTCAACGGCAATGCCTTGGCCAAACGCAAAGCCACCCCCACCGGTTTGCTGGAAGCTTGCCGCAAAGCCCGACAAAACCTGAGCGGGAATGCGCTGCTGCCAGCACAAATCTGGATGGAGGCGAACTTTGATGTGTGGCAGCTTCAGCAGGAAGACGGCAAGAAAGAAGGTTTGCTGACCGGTTACTTTGAACCCCTGTTAAAAGGCGCACGCCAGGCACAGGGTGCATACAATGCGCCACTTTACGGCGTGCCCGCGGATTTGATCACCGTGAAGCTAGACGAACAGTACCCGGAACTGAAAGGAAAGCGTCTGCGTGGCCGCCTGCAGGGCAATACGCTGGTTCCTTTCTTTGACAGGGCGGAATGGGAGCGCTTGGGACCAGACCGTGAAAAACCGATTGTTTGGGTAAACGACAAACTGGACGCATTTTTGTTGCAGGTGCAGGGTTCAGGCCGGGTGACCTTGCCAGACGGCAGCGTGATTCGCTTGAGTTACGCCGAGCAGAACGGCCACCCATATAAATCCATCGGGAAAGTGCTGGTGGATCGCGGAGAGTTGACCGCTGCGCAGGCTACCATTCCGGGCATCAGAAACTGGGCAAAAGCCAACCCCGGCAAGCTGGATGATTTGCTAAATGCCAATCCGAGCGTGGTGTTTTTCAAGGAAAACAAAGTACTGCGCCCACAAGAAGGCCCCGTGGGCGCCATGGGTGTTCCCTTGACTGGCCAACTCAGCCTGGCGATTGACCGTGAAAAAATACCTTATGGCAGCCCGATCTGGATTGAATCCAGCAACCCGGTGACCAACGCGCCCATCGCGCAGGGCACCTTGGCACAAGACACCGGCGGCGCCATTCGGGGCCGGGTACGTGCTGACTATTTCTGGGGAACAGGTGAAGAGGCTGGTACAGCCGCTGGCCTGACCCGCCAACCCTTGAAAATGTGGCTGATTTGGCCCAAGGGCACGCCCCTGCCTGAAAGCGGAAGCTGAAAACCCCAAGGCCTTGCGTAAGTTTTTATTTGGCCCTTGACGCTGCTGCAATACGGCGATTCAGGTCAGCGGAAGGAATGGCACCGCTGACGCGTGTGCCATCCTGGAAAAATACGGTTGGCGTACCTGATACGCCCATTCCCCGACCCAAACTGACCAGATCTTCAATTGGTGGATTGCAATTGCCGTTTCCAGTGGGAGATTGGTCTTTCAGCATCCAGTCATCCCACATCTTGGACTTGTCACTGGCACACATTACTTTTTGCGCCTTATCGACGGAATCGCGGCCCAGGACTGGATACACGTAGGTGTACACCGTGGTGTCTTGCAGTTTGGTCAAAGTTTCCTTGCGAAAACGTTTGCAATAACCGCAGTTGGGATCTTCAAACACGGCAATTTTCCGGCTGCCGGTCCCGTAAACGGTTTTCAAGGCCAAACCCAATGGAAGATCTTTCTCGAAATTGATGGCATTGAGCTTGTCCAGCCTGGCTTCGGTCAAATTGGCCATGGATTTGCTTTCCATAAGCTCGCCCAAAATGAGATGGCTGCCACTGGCATTGGTGTAAATGATTTTTTTGGTGCCATTGTGATTCACCACCACCTCAAACAAACCATCAATAAACTCGATGTCGCTGACCGATACCACCTTGACACCGGATGCCCCCAAAGACTCATTCACAGCTGCCGTAATGCGTTCAACCTGCGACTTGCTTGCCGCCGCCTGCACAGGCTGAACTGATTGGGACAAGGCCCACGCGCCCGCTGACAAGGCAATTACAGAGAAAACAACAGCACTGCTGCGCTTGCGAAGGGACAAAGGTAGATTGAATTTCATAGGCCTGCTTGGGTAAAAATGATGAATTGTAGTTAGGACACGCTTGAAGGCAATTTGTTCATTGCGCCAGGACTTTTCAGTTGCAGCTAGCGCATGGCTTGTTGGGACAACCAACGTTTAAGCATGGGCAATTGGTTGACAAGGTGCATGCCTTTGTTGCGCACCCAGGCAGCACCTGGCAGGTCGAGACGAAACAAGGTGTGCAGGCCATCGGTAAGAAAATGCACAGGCGTGCAAGCTGCTTTGCGACGACGCTCCCAGGCACGCCACAATTGCTCGTCAGCAAGGCCCAGGCGCTGCACGGCCAGAAGGCGCTTGCGTGAGGTAAGCAAATTGGCCAACTCGGCTGCGTCCTCAAGCCCGAGGTTCAGACCTTGACCCGCCAGGGGGTGAATGACGTGAGCGGCATCGCCCATCAATACAACGCCGTTGTCGAACCAAACCGGCGCAACACCATGCTTGAGCGGAAATGCGTAAGTTTTACCCACCAGCACCAGATCACCGTAAAGTTCTTGAACCGCGCCGCCAGAGAGGGACTTCACACGATTGACCATGTCTGCCGGGCTGAGTTGTAGCAACGCCTGAGATTGCGACAAGGGCATGGACCACACCATGGACACATGTGGCCCCGGCAGCGGCAACATGGCCAAGACGGAATCGCCAGCAAACCATTGGCGTGCAGCCCCGTGATGCGGCTTCTCAATGGCGAAGGTGGTAACCACGCCTTCAGCACTGTAGTCATCAAGCGCGAAATCGAGACCAGCCTGCTTGCGGGTTTGGCTTTGCGCACCATCTGCGGCGATCAGCAGGGGAACACGCACTGTTTTCAGGTTGGTCACCACGGCCCATCCCTCTTTTTCGCGGGAAAGGCCCTCTACCCTTGCATCAAGCCAATCAATGCCGGGCTGGTAGCGCATGGCTGAGAACAACACATCGAAGAGGCAACTTTGCTCAATAATCCAGGTGAGGTAGTCAACCCCAGTGTCACTCGCGTTAAAACGCAAATGGCCCTGCGCATCGCCGCTGGAATCGCCCCACACCTGCATCTCGGTGACGGGCTGCACTTTCTCGCTGGGAATGTTGTCCCATACCCTTAGCCGGTCAAGCACGCGTTGGCTTCGATGTGACAAGGCAAAAACCCGGGGATCGAATCGCTGATCGGGATTGGGCTGAAACTGGGGCGGACGTGCTCCAACCACCAGCACTTTGAAACCAGAACTGGCCAATACCAGAGAAGCAACCAGCCCCACCACACCGCAACCAATAATGGCCACATCGTAGCTGGACGTTTGTAGAGGCTGCACGCTTGTATGATTGCTCATGGGTCGGGAGGACTGGCTTTATTAATTATTGAACATGCTACAGCGATTTTGCATTTGTTGTTTGCGCAACGTCAAAGTTTCGGATAAACTTGCGGGCTTCGGTAGTGAACACCACCGAAAACGCGTGGCCGAGTAGCTCAGTCGGTAGAGCAGAGGATTGAAAATCCTTGTGTCGGCAGTTCGATTCTGTCCTCGGCCACCACCCACCCCTTGTACTGCCTGGTACACCACAAAAGGGGAGCCTCCTAATGTATTTTCCAAGTGCATTTCAACGCTTTCATTAGCTGCTACACTTGTTCCACAAGAAATAAATCAAAACTGGCGCCACGCCCTGCTTCACAACGCCACACTGTGCACGAATGGATCGATGACCAAGCCCAATGAGGTGGCCGAGGCTTTAAGACTGGCCGAGCTATATCAACTTGCGATTCTTGACACTCAACCCGAGGAGGGTTTTGAGGCGGTGGTTGATTTGGGCGTATCTGCCTTCAATTGCTCAAGTTGCATTGTTTCATTTGTCGACTCGGACCGCCAATGGTTCAAGGCTCGCCGTGGCTTTAACAGCCTGCATGCAGACGAGACCCCGCGCGATATTTCAATTTGCACCCACACAATCAAGAAGGACGAACCCATGGTCATCCCGGACTGCACCCAGGATGAACGCGTGAAAGACAGTCCGCTGGTGACCGGGTCGCCCTGGATTAGGGCCTATTTGGGCGTACCCATCAAAACCCCCACAGGTGCCAGAGTAGGTTCATTCTGCCTGATCGACACAAGCCCCAGAACCTGGAGCAGTGCTGAAATCAAAATGGCGAAATCGATGGCTGCCTTGGTGGAAGTATCGCTGGCCAACCGACAACAACAGGCACAGGGCGCTTATTCACGAGAGCCAATTTTCCAGGATGGACATAGAAGCGACTTTGCAGGCCATGAACAATCCTATGCAAGCTGGAGACGACACGGCGACGAGAGTTTTATTGCATTGTCACCCAACCTGGAGGATTGGCTTTGCTTAAGCCACAGCCCGAGGGTGAGTTGGGCCTGGTTCAACGGCTTGATTGTGAGAGAGCACCGCCACGATGTTGAACTGGCCAGGGAACTTGGCAACGGCCAGGTGTTTCAATATCAAATCCAGTTGCCCAATGGCCGGCTGTTGACCCTGAAAGAACGAACCTACAAAACCCCCGAAGAGGAAGGTGAAGCGCTGACGGTGGGCTTGCTACAAAATATTGCTGTGGCTGCACAGCTGCCGCGCACCGCCGTACAAGGCCGCCCCAACCCCCTGGACACCTTGAAAACAAACACCTTGAGTTTTCTTGCGGAATCAACTCGGGGGAAACTGGTGTTGGATTTGAACTTCAAATTAGTGCAACTTGGACAAGTTGACGACAGTGAGCTTCACCGGGTGAAAGACAACCCGTCGGTTCTCGATTTTATATATGAGGAAGACAGGGAAAATTTAGTTCGGGAAATGGAAACGGTATTGGGAACGCGCCTGAAGAAAAAAGCATTCGCCAGAATCAGGCTACCTGACAGCAAACCCGTGTGGGCGCGCTTTGTGATTGACCGCCCCGCCCCCGGAATTGAAACCAGCCGCAAGGCACTGGTGCTTCAGTACACCAAGATGGTGAATGAATCGACGATGGTCGACCGCAATCTGTTTGACCAAACCTTGTTGGGGATGACCGAAAAACTAGGAGGCTTGGGCACCTGGTTTTACCATGTCGACAGCGGTTTGCTGAAGGTGAGCGATCAGTTCAAAGCCATCTGCAAAGCCACCGAGCTGCCTTTGGGCAGTATCTTTGAGCTGACAGAACTGTTGACCCGATTGACCGGGAAGAACATGGCATCGACCTTGATCGAGTGCATCAACAACCGCCAGGCCGCCCACATTGAATGCGAGGTGAACTTCGAAAGACTCACTGGGCAACGCTGGTTTCGCTTCAGCTTTCAACCCATTAGCAACGGCCTGGGCAGCAGCAGTGGCTTGTACGGCTCGGTTGAAGACATCACCCACACCAAGCACCTGGCGCAGGAGTTGTCCCGAAAAAGCACAGCACTCAACCAGGTACTGAATACCCTGACCGACGGCACGCTTGAACTGGATGAGGCCTTGCAGGTTGAGGCCATGGATGCGAAAGCTCGGCCTTTGATTTTGGGCAAAGAAACCTTCATTCACCAGGCAGCCATTGCCGATGTGTTGCCAGGATTGGACTTATTGGAGTTTCGAAAACGCCAATCCGAACTTCGACGGCAGGGCACGACAGGAGATTTTGAATTTTTCAACACTCGAACCAATCGTTGGTTGCGATTGAAATTTTTGCCTCGGGGAGACGGGCTGACTATTTTGCTGCGAGACATTACCCAACGCAAAGCGATGTACCGGGATTTGTTCATGGTGGGCTCTGCAATTGAGCAGATTAATGAAGTGATTATGGTGACCAATGACCTTGGCAGCAATGCCACTTCTTTTCAGTGCATTTACCTGAACTCGGCATTTGAAAACGTAACCGGACAAGCTGTGGCAAAGTGGTTGGGCCGTAACCCGTACCCCTTGATTGCGGACCGCCTGCCGCTGCGCGACTTCAGAAAACTGCTGGTCTCCCTGTTAAAGCGAGAGAAGCTGACCATCAAAACCCGTTATGAAACCGACAATGGTGCGCATGTACCCTGCGAGATATTGGTGTCGCCTTTTGTCGACAAAGAAACCGGAACGCCTTGGTCTTTGATTGTTTTCAGGCCATCGAGCACCTGATAATGGGCGCAATCAAAAAATAATATGTACTGAGCCTGCTTTTGAACCTTGCCCTCACATTGCCCAAATTGCTAAAGGCCGTGGTACTCGCCACGGGTCTTGCGCTCGCCCATGGGCAGGCCATGGCGGTGGATTATTCGCTTAGCGGATTCGGCACTGTTCAATACACACTGGGCGACAACGAGCAGAAATACCTGCGATTCATCAACGAAGACGGCACCTTCAAAGTCAACTCGATTTTGGGGGCGCAGCTGGATGTCAAGTTCAATCCCCAACTCAGTGCGACCGTTCAATATGTTGTTGCACCGAAGCTGGACAACGACGAAGACGTTGAAATTGACACCCGCTGGGCTTTCGTCACCTACAAGCCCAATGACAACTGGAGCTTTAAGGTTGGCCGCCAGCGACTGAATTTTTATCTGGATTCCGAGAATCTGGACGTTGGCCAAACCTATGTACCCGCGAATTTAAGCCCCGAAATCTACTACAACGCGGGTGTTCTTGGCACAGATGGATTTTCAGCGAGCTACCAGTTTGAAGACACTGGTGGCCGTTATTGGCGACTGCAGGCAATCGCTGGCAACAGGGATATTATTCAACGCTTATCCAACACCACCGCAGATTTTCCAACCAATCGATATGAAGTGGCCGGTTTTGTCATCGGTGTAGATGGTGACCGATACCGATTGCAACTTGCACATCATGAATCACAGCTGGATCGGGAAATACGCCAGTTCAACGGGCGACGGGTGGTTGGAGGCTCGCTCAATGCGAGACTACATTTCACCAACTTGGGTGCAGAGTACGACTGGCAACGCTACACGCTTCGTGCGGAATTGAGCCAACTCGAATTTTCATCCACCAACAAAGGCGTAATTCCTGACTTTGGACCACAAGTTATTATCGTGGACACTCCCGAGTTTGAAGAGCATGGTGGCAACCTTACACTGATTCGTAAAATTGGTGGGCAACATGCGATTTACACCAGCTTGGGCCGGTTCATTTCCGAATTTGATGACCAGTACTCGATCGCGATTGGTGGAAAGTATGCGCTGAGTGCATCTGACTCGCTCAAAGCAGAAATTCAACATGTGGTGGAAAAAAATACTCGACCGCAGTTGTCTGACAACCGCATTCCCAACACCACGTTCAATTTCCTGAGCGTGTCTTACAACTGGGTGTGGCAATGATTGCGCGCACGACCAGTTTTGTGAAGGCCGCTGCATCAATTGCCCTGTATTTGATGTTGGGGGTGGTTGGTGCCGCCTCGGCTGAGGTGTATGTGGTGTCGTCGGCAAGCCACCCGGTGAATGAAATCGCGATTCGTGAACTGCGCAGCATTTACAAAGGCCGTTTAAGCCAGGTGAATGGGCACCGCCTGACGCCGGTGAATACAGCCCCGGGCACCACGGATCGTGATGAGTTTTTACAACGTATCATGAATTTGAATGAACTGGACTACACAGGCTACTGGCATGTACGCCGATACACGGGCCAAGGTACTCCCCCAGTTGAGGTGGACAGCAAGGAAGAGCTATTTGCCACACTGAAAGAGCAGCCTGATGGCATTGGCTATGTGTGGGTACCACCTGGCAGCAAGCCGAGGCTGCCAGATGGCTTGAAAGTGATTCGCCTGAAATAAGGCAAAAATCAGATTGGTACGATCTTTTTATTCTTTTGTGTAGCCTTTGCTCAAGGGCAGCCACCACGTGAAACCAAACACCAGTGTTTTCAATACCACTTTGCCCACAGGAAGATTGAGTGCGCGCAAACGGTTGATGGCCAACGGAATTTCAAGCACATGCGCCAGCAAGATGATGGCTGCAAAAATTGTGAGAAAGGGAACATGAAAACCCAGCAACCCGACCAATGGAACGATCAGCCAAAAAACCACCAAGCCCGCTTGAAGCCCGTACCAAACCCGTTGTTCGCCCATGAGTGTGCCCCACTTTTGTTGATGTAGGGGAAAGTGTAACTCAACGGGTCAGCACTGCAGTGTTGAAGCAATCCATGTTATCGACTTGAACATAAACTTCATTGGCTTCCAGCCCCAGTACTTCAAGAATTTCATCAAGACTGCTGCCCAACGAGTTCAAACCAGCCCGCAAAACCGGGTTAGTGGCGAGTACGTTGAGAATTCCGTTCAGGGCATTCACACCGGTATTCAAATTGGTCAGCAAATTGCCAACGCCCTGGGAAGCCTCAAAGCTGTAGGAAGTGGTCACGGTTGGATCTGGATAGCCCACCATGGCGATATCATTTGCGCTGCCACTGCCCACATTCGCATTCACTGTACGTTGCCCCAGCAGAGGCAAAGAGGGCAAGCGCAGCGCAGCAGCGATTGGGGTCGAATCCAGATCAACTGCAACCGAAGAATCGGACTGAGGCAGCTTGCAGTCAATGTCTTTGATATCGACGGAGCCACCACCGGCAGTCACGGTTAAATCAAGCACACCAATTCGGCTCGAAGCCGCAACTTGTTCTGTACGTGCCGTAGCGATTACTCTCCCATCCGTGTTCCGCTTGGTAGCGACAAACAACTGGGGGGGACTCAGCACTGAAACATTCAGGGTGTTACCCAAATTAAGGCGAATGCCATTCCCACCCACCCCACTTGCCGCGGCGAAGCTGGAGGCGAAGGCCAAATTACCCAAGCGAACCGAGGCGCCGGCAAACTCGGAGTCTCCACTGGTATCCGCGGACAATATTTCACTGAGCAAAAAGTCGACTGTGTCTGCCGGACCATTGCCAGGAATTGCAATGACTGGAGCCTCCGGACCTGCAACACTCAGTGCAGCATCCAGCAGGCGGGCAGCGGTAACCTCGGTGTTCAATAAACGCGCCATGTCCAGTTGATCACCAGTTCCAAACACGCCCAACTCAACGCCCAATTGCAGCAAGTCCACCTGGGCATTTGACGCCAACAGGCCCTGAAACCCCAACAAATTCAAGCGCAATTCGGTACCGATGGCGCTCATCAAGGGTGACAAACTTGATCCATTCAAATTCAAAGCCAATAAATTGGTACCCACCAAACCCGAGATCACCGGGGTGACAGTGGCTTCAGCCACGGCCACAACCGGTTCTGTGCCCAGAAACGCAGCGGGCACATTACGCACCAGACGCACCAACACGGAACGGTCGCAAGCGTTGGCTGGCAGCAAGGTATCTGTGCCCCTGACATTGCAATTGATCGAGATATTGTCAGTGCTGTCGTCAAGGCCATTGCGCCTTGCATAATCAACAGCCGCGGTGAAGCCTTGAGGGGCGTTGCCAATGTCGCTGGCAGCCGCCTTGGCGGCCAGATCAGCAATACGTTGCACTTCCTCCTTCTCCCACACCACTTGCCCCAAACCCAACACGGCCAAGGCACCCACGGTCATCAGCATGATGAATACCGTGAGAATGGTCATGGCTCCGCGCTGGCGGGACGACACTAAAACGGACCTGGAATGTTGTGTGGACATGTCAATGCTGCAATGGCGAACAAGCTTGATTTTGCATGAAAAACCATCAATTTGATATCCGAAGCTGGCGGGAAATCCGCATTCAGATCGTGTTTTCAGTACCGGCTTATTTGCTGTCTTTGAGGAACTTGCCAAGTATTCGTTTGCTGGGTTTGAGGCGACCAACCAATGCTTTGGCCACACTGGCGATGATTTCCATGGGAGCAGCCAGCGGAGAGGTTTGCGCATGCGCGCCCAGTTCAATCAAAGTGGCGGCGTCAATAACACCTGTTTTGCCTTGCAGCAAAACAACACCCAATTCGGGATTGTTGGCCTTGATTTGGTGAAGCAGCGGGGATTGACTGGCTTGCTCCGCATCAATCAACATGACTTTTACTTCATATTGATGAATTGAGTTTTCCGCGAGCTGCAAGCCCGGGCAGGACAGCACACGCTCGAACTGATTGGATGCCGTTAATTGAGCTTCCAGCGCCAAGCGTGAGTCCTTGTTTGAATCGACGATGAGCACCGTAGTCATTGCCCCCTCCCTTTGATGTCTGGAAGTTATTTAGCAATTAAGGTGCCAGAAACACGACGATGAAAAGGCCCGTTTTGGTGCAGGCCCTGATTTAGACCACGAGCTCAGGCCCTGCCGAGCATGGCCTTGATTTCCCGCCACAAACTGTCAATTTCCGCAGCCGATTTGGAATTCGGCGCGAATTCATTGACCGATTTACCCAAGCCGACACTGATCACGAAGTCGTTGCGCTCATGCACAATGGTGCGACAAATCTTGGCGGTGGCCTTGAGTTGTTCAAACACAATTTCAGGGGTGCTGCTGAACACAGATGCACCGTTGATGACCCAGGTTACTTTACTGCCAGCGTCTGATGCCCACTCTAGTGTGCTGCTCGCGCTATGAATATCCAGCGGACTGGCCTTGGTTGGAATCAATACAAGGTCGGCATGCTCCATGGCGTCCTTGACCCATTTTTTATCCGTGGGGGGCATGTCAATGAACACATAGTCATAGTCCTCGTCCTCAAGCTCGGAAAGCTCAATCACGATGTCATTGAAACCCACTTTTCGAACATCCGGATAATCGGCCTCCCGCAGTGAATCCCAAAAGCGGCTGGAACCCTGGGGATCCAGATCGAGCAAGGCCACTTTTTTCTTGCCTTGCTGGCTGGCCAAAGCGGACAGATTCAAGGACAGCGTTGTTTTTCCAGCCCCGCCTTTGCGGCTGCTAATGATGATTGTTTTCATGGGTGGACATCCTGTGCAATAGGAAATTAAGGCAATATCGAGAATTTATTCTAACCTGCCTATGCAGTGGGGAAAAAGTTGTTCGATGCGGCTTGGCCGCAACGGCATTTGAATGCTTTGCCGGGTTTGCCACAACGGAATTTGATCGGTCAATAATTGGCTTCCCACCCAGCCGTCTTGCCCACCCAGCAGCACAAAATAATTTTCATCGGGATCGGAAAGGTCGGAGAGGTGCCGACTTTGAGAACCGTAGCTGGTCTCATCAAAACCCCGAATCAAGTTGTGCGCATTTTTCATTAAGGTTTCCCGGGAACCCGCAGCAGGAAACGATTTCGAAGAAAACAGCTTGCCCAGCAAAGGCACATGCCCAAGCACATGACGCAAGCGGATTTTGTGCAAATTGCCCCAAAGTTGCCAATGCTGAGCCTTGCGGTTTGCCTCGTCTACACACAGCGACACAATTTTAACCCGCTCAGCGTCGGTGAGATTTTCAAGGTCTTCCATCAAACAGGCGGACAAATAAGACCATTGATCCATGAGGCTGGGTGTTCTACCCGCGTAGCGCAAAACTGACAGTTGCTTGACCAACGCAGCCAATAAAAATTCAAATTGAAGCGCTGCAAAACTGTCGGCGGTGTAGGCACCACCCCACAAATCAATTGAATTGCACAACACAGCCTGTTCACTGTTGCGCAAGTAGGGGCGGCAAAACTCGGCCAGTTGACTCGACAATTGATCGGCCAGCGGTGACGTAACATCCAATTGCAGTGACAGCAAAGCGTGTGGACTTAATCGCTTTTGAGAATTGAACAAGGCGCGCGCCCGCATGACGCGATCGTCACCATTGAACAGAAACCCCAAGCCGGTTACCTCTGAAGGCCGGTTGTTGGCAGACACAATAAAACCAGCAGCAGGGTTGATCACACTGGGGAAATCGCGGGCACACACCTGCACCGACCAGTGTTCACTGGCCATAGACTCGGCCAATACCCAATCGTTTTCCGGGAAACCAGGCCGCTTGGGCAAGGTGGCTGCCAACACATGGCCGATATTTCCAGCCGTGTCAGCCCCCAGCACATTGAGCGGAGTGACGCCCACGCCATGCATGGCTTGCTGCAACTGTTCGACCTTCTGCGCCTGCATGCCCTGCAAAAAACTGGTGATTTCATCGGTAGGCCAGTGCCCTGCCCAACGCAAAGCCAGGTTGTCTTTGCCGCACAAACGCCCCAAAGCCGCGCAGTCTGTAAGCACAGGGCCATGGGGGGAGAACCTGAGTTTTCGGGTTCGAGACCATGAAAAGCGGACCCGAATTTTTACCACCTGCTCGGCGGTGTTGTGCAAGGTGCTGTCGTCCAAACGCACCAGATCTGACGATGCGGCACGCAAATTGGTGCCGCCCCAAGCCAGGCTTGGGTTTCTCCCAAGGCCCAGAATGGGCACGCCCGGAAACATCAAACCCACACATTGGTAAGTGGGCGTGCGCAGCCCCACCATCATCCACACATTGGGCAAGTGCTGACCCAGGTGGGGGTCGTTCACCATGAGCGGCTTGCCGCTTTGGGTGCGTGTGCCATGCACCACGATTGAATTGCTGCCAGAACGGGACAGGCTGTTCAGGAACTCGCCAATTTGCTGGGCTGTGCTGGGCCTGCTGGAATTCGGACTGTCGAAACTGGTGGATACCCCTGCCCCCACTCGGCGAAGCCGGTTCCACCATTCAATGAAGTCACCCGACAGGCGATGCTCAATCAGCGAGAAATAAATGGGCCAGTTCACATCGGCACCAGCCAGCCGCCCAAACAGCAAAATATCCAAAGGGGTGTACGGTTCGGGTTGAATGCCCAAAAACTTTTCATCCACTCCACGCTTGCGCTGGGCTTGAACACAGTTCAACCCAGCCACAAAGCCTTCGACCCATTCCTGGCTGCTTTTGGGCATATTGGACCAAATCTCAGGCGCGGCACGGCCAAAATCGAGCAAGCGAATCAGGTGGTCCATGTCGACAAAGCCACGCCCACCCATTTCAGACAGGCGGCCTTGAGCCAGGCGCTTCAGGAACTGCAACTGTGGACCGCGTTGAAACTCTGTGATTGTCCCCAGTGCGAAAGCACCATCGCGGTCCGAACCAGAAAAAACGTAGGGCACAAAAAATTCGTTGAATCGAATGAATGTGCCCGCAGGGAACGGCAGGCTTAAAGCCTTGAATTGTTGCAACCGGTCTTCAAGTGTGTAGGTGGGATAGCGAACTGACAACCAGCCCATGGAGCTGGACAAACGGGCAAGCCCCCGTGCAAGTTTGCGAAGCAGGGGGTTTTGGGAAGGACCAAGGGATTTGAGCAAAACAGGTCAGGCTGAGGGATTGGAGATGGTCCTGAGGCGGCCCTTAAGAGAGACCGTAGGAAACCAGTTTCCCCAGGCGTTTCTGGAGTTTCTTCTGAAGGCGCTGTTGGCGGGCCGCTTTGAATTGCCCACCCAGCTTGTTAACCCAAACCATGGCTTGGCGCATTGAACACACTCACATTGAATTGACGTCGATGTGTGAGTGTGCGGCCCTCAGGTTTCAGGGATATGACAGAAAGGGTTTGAAGAAGATTACGCCACTTTCTTTTTGCGCTTTGCAGCGGCCGCCTCGATCTCGGTGTGCATGGCGACAAATTCCTGGCTAAGCTTGTGCGCGGGCATGAAATGAATCATCGGCTTGGCCGCCTCGTGGCTTTCACGAATTTTGACGGAAGAAGACAAGCAGGTGTTCAACACCGGATGCCCCTCCTCCAGCAATTCAGCAACCAGTTTTTGCGGCAGGCTTGCGCGGGGCTGAAACTGGTTGACCACAATGCCCTCTACCTCAAGCGCAGGATTGTGGTCAGCACGTATTTCATTGAGCGCATCCATGAGGTTATACAAGGCGCGACGAGAGAATTCATCACAATCGAAAGGAATGAGCACTGAATCAGCCGCAATAAGCGCAGAGCGCGAGAAGAAGTTCAAAGCGGGGGGGGTGTCGATGTAAACACGGTCATATTGACCTTTGAGTTCATCGAGCGCTTCGCGCAGCTTGAAAATTTTATAGCGTGATTCGAGCTTCACTTGTAGCTCTTCAAGTGCGGGGTGGCTACCCAGCAAATCAAGATTCTCATAGGGTGTTTCAACCACAAATTCAGCGCTTTTTTTGGGGCGAATTTTGAAGTTCAAGGCTTGATCGAAAAAATCGGCGAGGGAGTATTCAAGGGGAGCCGAGCCGCGACCCATGATGTATTGGGTGCTGTTGCCTTGCGGATCAAGATCGATCAACAGGGTTTTCAAGCCACTGTTGGCCGAGATGGCCGCCAGGTTACTGGTGATGGTGGATTTGCCAACCCCACCTTTTTGGTTGAAGACCACCCGACGCATGCGCAATTCCCCTTAGACGATTTTTTTCAATACTGTAACAACTTTTTCGAACACTGTGCCATAGGGAGCGCGCAGCAGGGGCGCAGCATTGAATCTGGATTGCTCCAGAACAGGTTTAAGCTGGGACATGGCATTGAAACCCACCAAGCCGTGATAGGCACCCATGCCGCTGGCACCCACCCCACCAAAGGGCATGTGGTCGTTTAGCACATGCCACATGGCATCGTTCACAGTAACACCGCCAGACACGGTTTGGCTCAGCACCAGATCTTTTTCAGCTTGCTTGCTGACAAACAGGTAAAGCGCGATCGCCCTTTCTTTGGTTTGAACCTGAGTAACTGCCTCCTCCAAGGTTCGATAGGCAAGGATAGGCAAAATGGAGCCAAACACTTCTTCTTGCATGACTCGCATGTCGGGGTTTGGGTTGACCACGAGCGTGAGAGGAAACTTCTTGGCCGAAGGCTCAAAGACCTCGTGGGCGGGGTTGATCTCGATGATTTCTGCCCCCTTTTTTCGGGCATCTTCGACCAGGTCACGCAAACGGGCCATGTGCCTGGAGTTAATGACGCACGACACATCAGGGTTGTTTCGAATGGTGGGGTACTGCTTGTGGGAAGCCCGCTTCACCTCAGAAATAAAACGCCTGAGCTGACTTTCATGCACCATGGCGTAATCGGGTGCAACACACACCTGCCCTGCATTGATCATTTTGCCGTGGGCTGCACATGCAGCGGCTTGCGCCACATTGCCGCTGGGCGCAACAATCAAGGGCGACTTTCCACCCATTTCAAGAGTAACCGGGGTGAGGTTTTCAGCCGCTGCCTTGGCGACCAAGCGCCCTACCCGTTGCGAGCCAGTGAACAACAAATGGTCAAATGGCAAACGCGAAAACGCATCGGCGACAGTTTCATCGCCTTCAATGACAGCAACATGTTCTTCGCCAAAGTTGCCTTCGAGCAAACGGGCCATCAACGCGGAAGTTCTTGGGCTGTACTCGCTGGGTTTCAGCATGCAGCAATTGCCCGCAGCCAGCGCTGAAGCCAGGCCTGCAAAACTGAGATACACCGGAAAATTCCAGGGTGTGATAATGCCAATGATGCCCAAGGGTTGGGGTTTGATGTACGACACCGACGGGCGAAGTTGCAGCGGTGTGGGCACTTTGCGTGCCTTCATCCACAAACCCACGTGTTTGCGACTGTGCCGGACAGCAGACAGGCTGCTGACAATGTCGAGCATGGTTGATTCGTGGCGGGAACGATGGCCGAAATCTTCCGACATTGCATCGAGCAACTCTTCTTCATTGCGAAGAATGATTTCTTCAAGCAAATCCAGGTTGCTGATTCGTTCTTGTTTGCTGGGGTGGGGATTGGCCCGGTAGGTTCGCTGTTGGCAATCGAACACATCCTGCAATCGTCCACTGACCAGTTGTAGGTTATCGACTCGATCCAACAATCCATTCTCCGTATCACTGAGATTCGATTGTGAGGGCGCTAACAGTTGTACACAACCCCCTCAAATGAACTGTGTGGAAAAGAAAAAACGGGCCGATAAAGCCCGTTTTTTCAATAACTTACAGCTTTCTTACAAAAATCAGGCTTTCTCGCCCCGGCGATCGAGGAAGTAGGCCAATGCCGGCAGGAATACCACTGCGCCCACCATGTTCCACAAGAACATGAAAGTAAGCAGCAAGCCCATGTCGGCCTGGAACTTGATGGGCGAGAATGCCCAGGTGGCCACACCGATACCCAGAGTAAGACCTGTGAATACAACAGCCTTGCCCGTGGATTTCAGGGTTTCAAAATAGGCATCGGCAAACGGCATGCCCTCTTTCAAATACTCCTCAAGCTTGCCGTAGATATAAATGCCGTAATCCACACCGATACCTACACCCAGCGCAATCACTGGCAAGGTAGCTACTTTTACGCCAATGCCCAGTGCAACCATCAGTGCTGAACACAACAGGGAAGTGAGTGCCAGGGGCGCGATGATACAAATAACAGTGCGCACCGAGCGGAAGGCCAGCCAAACCAGAATAGCCACTACACCATAAACCCAAATCAGCATCTCGGTTTGAGCACGTTCCACCACTTCATTGGTGGCTGCTTCAATACCGGCGTTGCCCGCTGCCAGTTTAAACACAGCATCACCCGTGTCGTTTTTGGCGATGAAGTCTTCGGCTGCTGCGACCACGCGCTTTAGCGTGTCAGCCTTGTGATCTTCAAGGAACACGATGATTGGCATGAAAGAACAGTCGGAACTGAACAAACCGTCGGACAGGTTCATGCCACTGATGGTGCCGTTCAACACGAACTGGTTGCGGTTCAAAGCATTCCATTTCAAGTCGCCCTCGCTATAGGCGCTGATGACAAACTTGGAACGATCGGCCAATGAAATACTGCTTTGTACCCCGGGTACCTGCTCAATCGTCCACTGGAACAAATCCACAGCCGCCAGCGTGTTGTACTTGATACAACCGTCCATCTCGGTTTCAACCATGACCACAAACACATCAGTACTTGTGGAGTAGTTGTCGGTGACGTAGGCGTTGTCCAGGTTGTAGCGCGAATCGGCGCGCAGCTCGGGGGCGCCTTTGTCAAGGTCACCAATTTGTACATTGGCATTGCCCCACAGGCCCACGGCCAACAAGGCCAGGGCAACTGCCAATGCACCTTTTGCCATTTTGGCTTGCGCAAAACCAGCCAGAAAATGCCACAACTTGTTGCTGCCAGACTCGTCTTGCTGAAGCTTGGCAACCGCTTTCTCGTCAACACCGGTGTAGCTCATGATCAGCGGCAACAACACCAGGTTGGTAAGAATGATGACGGCCACACCCACCGAGGCTGCAATTGCCAAATCGCGAATCACAGGAATGTCGATCACCATCAGGGTCGCGAAACCGAAACCATCGGACACCAGCGCAGTTAAACCGGCAATGTACAAACCACGGAAAGCCAAACGGGCTGAGTCTAACCTGTTGTGCCCTTCACCCTGCTTGTGAGCGATGGCGCCCACAATTTGAACACCATGGCTTACACCGATCGCGAAAACGAGAAAAGGCACCAACATGGAATACGGGTCAAGCCCCATGCCCATGGCATTGAGCAAGCCCAACTGCCAGATAACAGCAGTGATTGAACAGGCCAGTGTGGCCAATGTGCTTTTTACACTGCGGGAATAGAAAAACAACATGACCAAAGTGATGAGCACCGCGATGCCAAAAAACATCACCACCTGGGTTGCACCCTCGATGAGGTCACCTACAATTTTCGCAAAACCAGTGACCCGGATTTCAATTTTGTCGGAATTAAACTCATTGCGAAGTTCGGCTTCAATGCGCTCGGAGAACTCTTTGTAGTCCAGACGATTGCCGGTCTCAGGATTAATTTCCAGCAGCGGCAGGTAAACAATCGTACTTTTGAAATCGTTGCCCACCAAGCGACCGATTTGCCCGGAAAGCTCAACGTTCTGACGGACCTGGGCAATGCTTTCTGCATCACCGTTGTAAGTGGCAGGGATCACCTGCCCGCCTTCCAGACCTTCCTCAGTCACCGAGGTCCAGCGGGTATTCGCTGTCCACAACGACGCCATTTCCGGGCGATTGACACCAGGAATGTAAAAGGCCTTGTCGGTCACCTGCTTCAGGGTTTCAAGGTACTCGGCATCAAAAATATCGCCTTCCTTGGTTTGTACCGTGACGCGCACCACGTTGCCAAGGCTGGTCAGGTCGGCCCTGTTTTCAAGAAAGTTGACCACATACTCGTGGTTGGTCGGAATCATTTTTTCAAAGCTGGCAGCTACTTTCAGCTGCGTGGCCTGCCAGGCCAGCACGATTGTTGCAATCAGCATTAGCAGCATCACCAAGGGGCGTTTGCTGAAAATCAGTCGCTCGGCCAAAGGGGCTTTGGTTTTTGTTGAGTCTGGAGAAGTCATTGTTGTGTTGTGTCCGTGCGTTGGGTCCGTACTGGGGTCCGTTTATTTGAATTCAGACAGGGGCAAGGTTTTGAAACCACGCAGACCCGCCAACAGAATTTCTTGGTCGTTCAGTTGCACCACGCTGGCGGAGGGCAACTTGTCGGCTCGACGAGTGACTTGAATGGAGCGGAAGTCGTCTGTGCTGCGCGCTAAAATACCGCGCGATCCCACTACCACCATCGAGCCATCAGCCAACACAGTAGCGCCACTGAAAGTCTCTCTCAATTTGGTGTCCACTTCTTCCCACTGATCGCTACCGAATGGCAAGCGGAATGCGTGACCACGCAGGCCGACAGCGACTACAGTGCGAGTATCGGGCGCTTCCAGCAATGCAAACACTGAACCATCGTAATCAATTTTTTTGCTGATCCAAGTTTCGCCCTCATCAGCGCTCACTAGCACTGTACCTTGCTCGCCAGCCACCCAGATTTCGCCAGTTTTGGAAAGCAACATGGTGTTCAGATGGTAATTGTTGGGGTTGCTGGTTCGGTCGCCCAAGTAGGTCCAGCTTGCGCCTTGATCTGTACTTTTCAGCAATTGGCCGTAAGCACCTGCCACAAATACATTGCCGTTTCCATTCACAATTACATCCAGCAGCGGCTTGGATGGGCCAACCTCAAAATCGCCTTGTGCCAGATCAAGGGTAAACATGGCTTCTTCAGCGGCCACCTCAAGCGCCTCGCGCACATCGGCGGGTGCGTTTTCGGGCAGATTATCCACTTGTTCTTGCAGCGCATCTGCTTTGGCTTGAACAATGTCGAGCACAAACTGGTTAATGGTTCCACCGTCGATCAACTTGACCCAGTTCACGCCACCATCTTCAGTTTTCAGCACCACACCATCATGACCCACCGCGTAGCCCACCGCATCGTTGGCAAAGGCCACCGAGGTCAAAGTGACTGAAACAGGCACTTTGCCCGCAGTCCAGGTTTGTCCGTTGTCTTCGCTTTTCAGAACCTGACCAAACTCGCCCGCTGCAAACAGGTTTTTGCCGACACGCTCTACATCAATCAGCAATGAGCGGGTTGCATTTGCGCTAGGAATTGCAGGAATTTGAAGCAGATCAACCTTGGCAGTAGACAGACTGCCATAGGTAATTAAACCCGCGCACACCAAGGCGCCCATTAGCAGCGTAGAAGCCGCTTTGTTGGAAAAACGATTCCGGAGAAACATTGAAGATCCTTTGAAATTAAAAAAGGCTACAAAGGGACCATGCCCCCTTGTAGCCTGAACTTACCCGCGATTACTGAACGCCGAGTCGACGCAGGCCGGCCGGTGTATAGTTGGCGCGGTCTGGCGTGAAGTCGAATACGAACGGCTGTTCTGCTTCATTGGTCAAACCAATGGTCAGGTAACGGCCAGACTGCAAGTCGTACAAAGCTTCAGCAGCGTAGAAAGGAACCATTTCGTTGTAGTACTGAATGTTGTGGGCTTCAGCAACGCGCCACAATGCACCTTTGCCATCGTAGTGGTCGATGATGGAGGCTTGCCAGTTGTCTTCGTTCACGAAGAATACGCGCTTGGCGTAAATATGGCGTGCATCGTTCTTCAAGGTTGCTTCCACTTCCCATACACGGTGCAACTCGTAGCGCAGGTTCTCCGGGTTCATGTGCAGAGGTTGGTGAATTTCCTTGTAAGTCAGCTTGTTGTTGGCCAAACGGTAGGCGTTGTACGGAATGTACATTTCCTTCTTACCCTTCAACTTCCACTCGTAACGGTCTGGTGCGCCGTTGTACAAGTCGTAGTTGTCGGTTGTACGCAGGCCGTCAGCCGCTGTTCCCGGTGAGTCGTAGGCCACTTGGGGTGCACGGCGTACGCGGCGTTGACCAGCGTTGTACTGCCATGCACGGCGCCCTTCTTTCACTTGGTCCAGTGTGTCGTGCACCAGCAGTACGTTGCCGGAAACAGAAACCGGGCTCTTCAGGATTTGATAGAAGTAGAAGTTGATGTTTTCATCTTCACCTGCCTTGTAGAAATTGGGCAGGTTGCGAGGGAACACCAAGGTGTCTTCAATGCGGTTGATAATGAAGGTGCCATCGCGCTCCACTGGTACCTGAACGAAATCGCGCTTGGCTGCACCGCCACGATAACGGGTCAAGTGATTCCAAATAACCTCAACACCATTTTGTGGAATTGGGAAAGGAATGGCCTGCTCAAAACCAACCACGGAGTTACCGTCGTTTTCAGTTTTTGCGTTGGTTGCGTTTTTCTTGGCGGCGTCCAACACTTTCTTAGGGTAAGCCGTGGTGCGGTGTGTTTTATACACATTCATTTTGAATGTGGGGTACTTTTTCAGCATTTCCAGCTGACCTGGTGACAGGTTGGCTTTGTACTGCTCTGCGTTTGCACCAGTGATGGTGAACAATGGCTTTTCATTGGCGAATGGATCCACCAAGTGTTGCCCTGGCTTGTAGCCTGCTGGTGCCTTGGTCAGGCCGCCGGTGTAGGCAGGAATGGTACCAGCGGCATTGCCAGCCTTTTCAGCACCAAATTCAGTCAGGGTTGTGCCCAGCTTTGCCGCTTCTTGCGCGCTGACAGCCGCTTGCGCGGTGCCAACGGCAAACAAGCTTGCCAGAGCCAGTGCTGTGAGTTTTGTTTGAAACTTCAACATAAAAATTCCTCCAGTGTGTCTCTGTTCTTAGAATGAGTAAGATGCGCTCAAAGAGATGAAATCGCGGTCGCGAAGTACATCGTAATCAGCTGCATTGGTGAACGTGGTGTAGTTGATTGATGCACGGGTGTTGGCATCAAATTCAAAACCCAATCCCAAACCAACCGACTGCCGGCCTTCGTTGAAGGCCTGACCGGGCTCAGGTGACCAGCCATCGACATCGTGTGACCATGCGATGCTTGGAATCAAATCTACGCCCATGAATACATCACGGTAAGTGGCTTGGGTGCGCATGCGATAACCCCAAGAGAACTCCGTGACGAAGCCGTTGAAGTCGCCTGTTTGTGTGGCCGAACCAAATACAGGCTGACGACCATAACGGATACCGCCGTTCCTAACATCGGGCAAACCGTCTACAAACACCGCAGCGACTTCACCGACGAACACAACCTGACTTGAACCCAAAGCACGGTCAAATGTCTTGATGAAGGTGTTCTGAATTTGCGTGACGTCGAAACGATCAAAACCATTGACGATCGAATTCAATGGAGCATTGGCTACGCGCTGGTTTAGCGCTGTTGGCACGGTTGCTCCACCTAAGGCGCCTGCCAATGCATTGGAGTTACCGTTAGTCAAACCGGCACGCAACAAATCCGTCGCATTGATCTGAATCGGCAGGTCTTGCACCAGTGATGCCTCACCGGACCATGCCCAACCGCCAACGTTAGTCGCAAAACTAACACCAAATACTTTTTGATCTTCTGGGTAATCGATCACATAGGCTGAGTCAGACAAGGGGCCAAAAGTACTGTTGGGGTTGCTGCCTTTACTCAAGCTCGCCAAGGGCAGGCGTGTGTGATATTGCATTGCATACACACCGAGTTCAGCATCCAGCGACTCAAAGTAACTTCTCAAGGCCAAACCAAACTGACCACCATCGTCAGGTTGACGATCCAAAGTCCGATTGATAAAGAAACCAGCTGGGAAGTTCGCTGAATCTGTCAAAGCAGGCTGGAAGGCCAGACGATCACAACCGTCGGCAGCAAAGTCTGCCCCAGAAAAGTATGTACCACATCCCTCGGGAACCGTTTTGCGCCATTTCAACTGAACGAAGCCTTCCAGACTGGTAGTGTCAGTCAAACCAAGGTTCGCATACAACATTTCAGCTGGCGTGAAACCTTCCTTCAGTTCAGCGCCGGGGCGGCGGAATGCTGATACGTCAACTGTATTCAAGCCAGCGATCGGACTCAAAATAAAAGTGCTTTCACCCCAGCTAACAACTTGTTTACCCAAACGAAGATCTAGTGGCATGCCACCTACATTGGTGTTGATATAACCAAATGCGTCCAACAAATCAATGCCATCAAAACGCGCGTACGGGTGGAATCCGCTGTCCTCCAGTTTTTGGTTTCTGGCATTACCTGTTGGCTCATGACCATGAAATACTTCGTCGTTGTTCAAAGTGTGGTCATAAAACCATTTGACGCGAGTAAAGAAGCCGTAATTGTCCTTCTTCAATTCAAAGTCGTGAACGCCTTTAATAATGGTTGAGAATGGATCGCCTTTCTCGAAGTTCAAATTGCCGTCATCGCCCGTATTGGATGCGCCAGTTCCGCGCAATCCTTCAGCATTAGTATTACCCGGGGAATACAGAGTGCGGTCTGCGCCCTGGATACGAAAGCTGGTACCCACGCTTACGGTGGAATTTACGCTAAGGTCGAAATCGCCAACTTGAAAATTGGCAGCCTGTACAGGCATTACAGCCGCGGCTAATACACCTGCCGCGATCATGTTGCGCACGGCAACGTGTGTTCTTGTTTTAGTAAAAGAATGTTTATTCATGTAGCCCCCAAATAATTATCGAGTCAGCAGGCGCAATGCACCTGCAATCGCCGAACAACCCCAGAACCGAGGATGTCGGAAAATCAACTGAAAAATCGAATAGTTGTTCCGGCCTGCAACAGGCGCGAACCAACCTTATGGGGAACTTCGAGAACCTTGAGAAAAATAAGACATGTCACCTCCAGTAATTGCACCTTGATTGATGCTTTTTGCTAATTTTTTGCTTAGTGTAAAGCAGCTTCCCAAAAAATAAAACCGTAATTACAGTTTTAGTAATTTAGAGCGCCTTATCTAAAAATGTACCACCGGAGTAACATGAAATGTTGCGCGAATTGTCAATACTCGCAATTTAGTAGTAATTTCACTACAAGGCTTGTCAGGACTTGATTCCGAGATATCGGCTTACCACATTCTGAATTCGTGTTTCAAATTCTTGGGTGCGAAATTTGATGGGGCCCGCATCGCGCAAGCGGGCATTGTGCAAGGCACCGTAAACCATCTGAATGGCAAAAGCCAAGGCCCGCAACGGGTCTGGGTGAACGGTGCTGTCGATGTGTTGCAACAGGGGCTTTGAAACCGTGGTGATAAAACCAAAACCCACATCCCTCATGGGCGTGGATTCGATAAAGCCTTTGGATTCCCGAATGAAAGCTTCGGTCAAGATTGAGCTGTATTCGCCCTGAAAAATACCTACAAGAAAACTGACTACTTCGTCGCAAATCAATTTGCCTTCCACGCCAACCCAGTTGCGGTCGTCAAACTGGCTGGCGGCGCTCATCAGCAACTCTTGGCAGCTTTCGGCGATCAAGGCGTCAAAGTAGCTTTCTTTGTCTTCAAACCGGCTGTAGAACGAACCCACGGTGCAACCCGCTTCAGTGCAAATGTCCTTGATTGAAATTTCCTCAAGCACGCGGGTGTGTAAAAGCTTGCGCCCGGCTTTCAGCAGGTCGTGCCGCTTTTGAAGGCTGCGCGCCTGCATGGCTGGGCGTACACCTTGGGTATTTTCTATAGCTTCAGCTTTGGCTTGGTTTTTCACTGGAAATAAGAGCGCCCACGTGGAGTGGGCGCTGCAAGTAATCGATTAACAGCCGGATTATGGCATTAAATTTTGCAATGTGGGTAAATTCAAAGTGCCACGCAGCGCCACCAAAGGGGTGACCAGGTCGCGAGAGGCGGTTACCAAATATTGCGGGTGATAGCCGTAAACCAGCAGGCCCAGTGTTTCGCCTTCAGCCAACCGTTCAGCCACGCCAGCCAATTCCACATGGCGCTTGCCGAAACCGCGAATGGGCGTCACCTGATCATCGATCAAGCGCCATGCTCCATTTCGATTCACGCCCAACCCGACGAACAACATGGGGTCGCAGCCTGGCTCAAGCCCAGCCAACCCAATGGGCGACATGGCTGTTGCTGAATAGATTTGACTGCACAGCGGATTCATCAACATGTCAACCGGTGCCGCGATTTCAAAGGTCGCAGTTGGAATACCTGCCACCACATTAACACCAGCGGGCAAGTCGATGGGCATGACCGCGGGTGCAAACGGATAACGCAAAATACCAGTGACCGCACTGGTGAGCACATTCAATGGATCCGCCCCTGGCGTGAAATCGATTGCCACTGGCTGGGTATTGCTGTTGGTCGGCTGGCCCTTGGCTTGTGGACCCAGGTTGCTGAAGAATGTGTTTTCGTTCACCCACACTGCGGCGTTTTCACTGGCTGTGCCTTGGCCCACATCGTCATTCAGGCTTAGGCAAACTTTGCCTTTGTTCGCAGCCAAGGTTGTGAAAGCATTGGACTCGCTGGCATTTTTAATTGCAGCTGCCTCTTGGGGCGTAAACAACTTTTCAACCAGAAATGCAAATTGGGCCTCGGGAATGCTAAGGGCACCACAAGCAAAAGGGCCACCTGGCTTCTGGAACTCAATTTCATTGAGACCATTTTGTGCGCCCTGCTCAGTTAGGTCAGCCAAACCGGGGACCATCGAAGGCGACAGAGGCAGAATGTGACCACTTTGGTGGGTCAGCAAACGTACATCCGCTTTTTTGCCTTTGTCATCCTCAAGCGCGCGGTAGCAGCTGAAATTGTGGAATGCGTCGTTAAAGTTGAACAAAGTGTCCCGAAAGCCTTGCGTGAACAAGATATCGACTGGATCAGGTGTTTTCTGGGCCAGGCCAGGCGTGACTTCGCTTTGAAGGAAAGTTTGTGCACCAGCTGCTTCAGAGTCGCACCAATAACTTGGACTGTGGTAACGGAAAAACTCCAGCGCACCTTCCGGAAAACGATTGGCGGTGGCGCCGCGCAACAGGGTTTCGCGGATTAAGTTGTCTTGCCCGCTGGTTTGCAAAGCCATGGGGTCGCCTGCTTGCAGCTTTGGGCTCAAAGAACCCAATTCGCCGCCGGCCACCAACAGCAAGGCCCATCCCGACTTCACGGTGCCGATGGGCTTGACATTGCCCCCAGCGGGCTCAAAATTTTCGATGCCATACGCGCCGCCAGGGTTCAAGCTGTAGCGCAGGTCATTCCATGCAATGTCGGGGGTAAGCGCATCCAGGCGTTTCAGTGGATCAATGTTGTGAATCAGCAATTGATAGCCACCACCGTAACTGCCACCCGTGGCACCAGCCACCATGTTGAATTCACGATTGCCCGCGGGTTTGGGCGAACTGGCGTAACGCAGCCAGTCCAGATTGGCCTCGGCCCAGTCGAGAATTTGAAGCAAATCCTGACCTTCAAAATCTGGATCAAGAACACGAACTGAACCGCCGCTTTCACCAAAGCCGCGCTGGTCAATACTGATTACTCCCGCACCGGCCTCGATCAGGTCACCCATAATTCCCCGCGGGCTGCTGGCGCGTGAACCGCCGTAGCCATGGCCTTCCAGCACCAATGGGTTGCCACGTTCGCAGTTGAACTCGGCAGGCTCAAACACGGTGAATGCAATGTTGTGGCCGCTGGCCGACTGCAAGTTGACGCTGTATATTCCACCACCTTCGCGGGGCTCTTCACTGCTGGCGCTGCAAGCGGGGGCCGTGAAATCACGGGGGGCTCCCTCGAAATCTGGGTTATTGGCATTCACCAACACCACCACGGCTTGCTCAACTTCTTCGTTGGGGTTCGTGGGGTTGTTGGGGCCTGCAACCCCCGCCGGGGTGTCGTCGCTGCCACAGGCTGCAAGGCCCAAGGTGGCGCCCAAAAGGGCGACAAGCAACAGTTTGCTGAAGGGTACTACGGTCATGAGTGTCTCCTGCCATCTCCGCCCCGTGTAACTTGGGCATTGTGGATTTGTGTTTGTATCCACTTGTTACCGGGAGATGACAGGATTTAGATGCACCCGAAGTGTCGCTAAGCCGACACTAGGTCGACACTAAGCAGCCCTACACCCGATTTATACCTGGTGGTACATGCGATACCAGGTGGCAAATTCGGCAATGCCTTGCGCCAGGGGGGTGACCGGCCGGAATTGTGTGGCCAATTGCAACGCACTGACATCGGCACAGCTTTGGCTTTTCTCCAGAATTGGCCCCGTGATGTATTCCTTGATCGCGGTTTTGTCCAAAGCATGTTCAAGTGCTGCGATCAATTCTTCAATCGACACCGGCAAGCTGTTGCCCACATTTAAAATTCGCCAGGGCGCATTGCTCGTGGCCTGATCTGGGGCTTCAACCAGCCACACCGGGTTCGGCTCGGCCGGGGTGTCGCTGGCGCGCAATACCGCTTCAACCAAATCGGAAATGTAGGTGTAATCGCGGGTGTTGCGGCCGTCGTTGTAAATTTGAATGGGCTTGCCTTCCAGAATACGTTTGGTGAAAGCAAACAACACAGAATCAGGTCTGCCCCAAGGACCGTACACCGAGAAAAACCTTAGGCCAGTGGTGGGCAAATTAAACAGGTGACTGTAGGAATGGGCCATTAATTCGCAGGCACGTTGAGTGGCTGCATCCAGGCGCTGAGGGTGATTGGCGCTGTCGCGCTCGCTCATGGGTTTCTGAAAACCCGCGCCGTACACGGCATGGCTGCTGGCGTAGGTTAGGTGGTGAATCTTGAAATGCCGGCACGCTTCCAGCAACGACACAAAACTGTTGATGTTGTTTTGCACACATTCGGCGGGCTTGTCTTGCGACAAAAATTTATCGGTTTGACCTGCCAGGTGAATGACCCGCTGAACCTTGTAAGTTTCCAGGCATTCATGCAGTTGTGTGCTGTCGCAAAGGTCGGCGCGCACTGTGTGATACTTAGAACCTGTGGCTTTGGCAATTTCATCAAGCATGGTCAAGCGCTCGCGCTTGAGCCGAGTGTCGTAATGGCTGTTCAGTGAATCAAAACCGATAACCTTGTCGCCGCGTTCCAGCAATGCCTTGGCCGTGTGAAAACCGATGAAGCCAGCATGGCCGGTCACCAGCACGGTTTGTTTTTGGCGGGCCTGTTTGACCAAGCCTGGATCGACCGCCTCAAGCTCGGCCAATTCCTCAGTTTGCAGTTCCTCTGTTTTGGGTGCTGCATTTTTGAGCTGATCCGGGGCCGGGGAGGCCTCCATTTTGATTCCCATATTGGTTCTGCGTGTGGGTTGGAGGAACCTAACCTTACCCGAAACCAATTGATTGTCAATCGGCTTGTTAATTCACTGAGCGCCTTTTCAATGCGGGTTCCAACATGGCGAGAAGTCTCTCGAGGCATTCGGAAATTGTGTATTGATGCGTTTGCAATACCAAATCAGGATTTGCGGGCACTTCATACCCAGCACTGATTCCGGTGAACTGCGCAATGTCGCCGCCGCGGGCCAGTTGATACAAGCCCTTGGGATCGCGTTGTTCGCACACCGCCAGGGGGGTGTTCAAATACACCTCAAAAAACTGATTGGCATTGAACAAGGAACGGGCTTGATCGCGGCTTTCAGCTTGCGGCGAAATGAGCGATACGATAACCACCAAACCAGCATCGAGCATTAATTTACTCACCTGCGCTGTGCGCCGCACATTGGTGGCGCGGTCTTCTGGCGAGAAACCAAGATCGCTGTTCAAACCAAGACGCAAGCTGTCGCCATCCAGCACGGCAGTGTGAACCCCCCTACAACGCAAAGCATCGTCAAGCGCGAGTGCAAGTGTGGTTTTCCCCGCACCGCTCAAACCGGTGAACCACACTACGCATGCAGCATGCCGCTTTATCAATTCATGCTGGCACGGGGAGCTCATTTTGCGCACAGGTGATCAGTTGCGGGTGTTGGGCTTCATCCAGGTTCATGATCACCCCATTTTGACAATCTGGGATGACAACGGTGTCAAAAAACTCGCGTGCAGCACCTTCAAAAGTAACCGCTTGAATAACCTGGCCTGTTTTCAAATTAACGGCGATCAGTTGGCAACGGTCTGGCATTCGCAGCGCTTTCAAGCGATCATGCAAGGGGAAGTTGGGTATGTAGCCATCGTGCCTCGGTTTGCTGATACCAAAAATTGCATAATCGCCAACAAAGCTCAAACCCCGACCATACCCACCCACGAATGCAATGCAATCGTAGCGTCCGCTTGCCAGGTCAATACGCCCTATTTCGCCAGCACCGCTGTTTAAAACATACAACTCGCCGTTGTACAAACGTGGGCTGTGTGGCTGAACCAACCCGGTGCACACGGCCTCTTGATCGCTTGTTGACCAAACCTGCCCACTGTTGAATGGCAAGTTGCGCCAACCTTGTGGCTCGGCGGTTGCAGCAAACATGCTGACATATTTCAATTCACCTTGGTCCATACAAAGACCATTGAGGTGGCAACAATCCTCGGGGGTTAATTGGGTAATGAACTTGGGTTGCCACACGGGCTTGAAGCTGTGTACCGGGCTAAGCGATGCAACACAACCGTAGCGCGCTGCGACAAACAGCGGCTGCCCATGTTGATCAAAATCCAGTTCATGGGTATCCAGGTCGCCCGTGAAATGAATACTGCGCGGGCTGTAGCTACGCTGGTAAACCGGACTGGACACTTGTGGGTGAGCCAGTAAATCGTAATACAGGCGAATGTCTGTTTTACAGGCCACCGCCAGGTGGTTGCCATGAATGGCCATGCCCATGCACAGGGGAAACTTGACCACATGAAAATTCAAACTGCCAGAGTTTTGCGCACTCAACACATGCAAGTCGCCCATGCTGCGTGTGCCCAACAAAACTGTGAAACCGTGCTGTTGCTGCAACGCTACCCACTCGGGATCACAATGCACTTGCGTATGCGCTAAAGGGTTGGTTGGCTGAACAAGCTGGTTTTGCACTGTCGCACCTTCGTTTGAAGAATGATAGGAACAGAACCAGATTATTCGAGCCTGAAGGTTTCGCCTTCACCCTTCGCGGTTACCCCATTTTGATCCAGCTGGCTTTGATCGATTTGCCCGCCGCGATCACCTTCACCTGATTGCCTTCGGCATACAGTTCAATGCCCTCGCTGGCGACTGATACTACTTTGGCTTGCCCGGCATTCACGATCACGGTTGCAGTGGCATAGCTGCCATCGAGTGCACTGGTGCTGACGGTGTAGTGACCATCCGATTTGGCAGCAAACAGCACGGCGGGTAAACCCACCCCGGCATAAACCTGAGCCGACCCTGTATTCACTTGTTCGGCCTGCACCGTATTGGCTACAGCTGAATTGGCCTTTAAGTTATTCACTTCCAGGTCTGCAATTCGCGCCATTTCAGCTTCAAGCCGTTGCGAATAAACTGAATTTGCACGCAACTGCTGCGCTGTGAAATTGCTGACCTTCAACTCAACTGCATTCACGGTCAGCAGCGAACCGTCTGCCGACTCGCTGAAGTTTTTTGCCCAGCGTGAATTGATGTTGTTGATCAAATCTGAATTGTTTTTCACTTGTCCATCCAGCGTGAACAAGGCGTCATCCAGCCGCTCAATTGCAACTGAATTGGTTTGAATGGCCACAGCATTCTCGGCAATTTTCTGAATGTTCAAGTCAATTGCAGTCTGCATGCCGTCCATGCGTTTGCTGGCATCGGTTCTCCAGCTTTCAAGCGATGTGATGCGAGTGTCGTGTTGATTGATACGGTCATCCAGCACGGTGATTCGCTGACCTTGATCTGCCACCGCTTTATCGAGCACTTTGACCTGCTTGCTTAACTGCCCAACACCCATGGCAGCCATGGCACCCAAAGCGCTGTAGTCCACCGACATCATGCCATCGGCGCGAGTGGCCACCGCCTCAGGAAAGAGGCTCTGAATTTCTTGCGCAATGACACCAATACGCCGCCCCAAGTTGGGGTTGGCCAGGTACTCGTAACTGTAAGTTTGCAGTTGTTCAAGTCGGCTTAAAACAGAACCCGAGTCTTGCGCCTGAACATTGGTTTTAAGCCTGCGATCGGAACTGACATTGAAGGCTGTGGCTTGCATGTAACCACTTGCGATGACATCGCCATTTCCTGCTACGCGGAATACTGGATTGAATGAATTGTCCGGGTTGAGTCGACCAACTTGCAGCTCATCTCCAGTTGCCTCACCGAAGGTCTTGACATTGTCTCCGATCGATATTCGCAAGATGGATTGATCAAAAACTGGATTAAAACGATAGATGGACAGTCTATCGGTGGACTCCGAGTCTGGTCCAAAGTTTAACGAGTGGTTAGTGGAAATTTGAGCCCCACCCGTTGCATACAGCGTAGACGAAAAATTGGACACACCCGCGACATGGAAAATGGTGTTGGGAATGGAGTCGTTGCGCGATGTTGTTCCAATGACCACCTGATCATTCACGGAAGAGACAACACCATCTTTGCCCGCACCCAAAGCACCCAGCACCAGCGTGTTCGAAGTCGTAACACGTGCAAAGGCACCAATTGCAGACGCATAGTTCAGGTTATTTAGCAAAACATCAGTCGAAGTTCCTACACCCATGTTGTAACTGCCCGTTGCATTGCCGAACAGGGCGTTTTTACCCAAGGCCAAATTTGCATTGCCCGTTGTGTTGGAGTACAGGGAATTCAAACCCACCCCAGTGTTATCAAAGCCGGTTGTGCTGCCAAACATGGAGAAGGTACCCAAAGCCGTGTTGTTCAAGCCCGTGGTGTTGTTTTGCAAAGCGTTGCGACCCAAAGCTGAGTTGTTGTAACCGGTGGTGTTGAAAATAAGGCTGTTGTAACCCAAAGCACTGTTGTTGTAACCGGTGCTGTTGGTGAGCAAGGCATTGCGGCCTACTGCAATGTTGTAATAACCCGTGGTGTTGTTGTACAAGGCACCACGGCCAACCGCCGCATTCGAATGGCCAGTGGTATTCTCAAACAAGGCATTGTCACCCACCGCAGTGTTTTCATTGCCTGTGGTGTTTTTCAACATTGCGTTAACACCCACGGCTACGTTGCTGGAGCCTGTGGTGTTGGCTTGCAAGGCATTAAAACCCATCGCCACATTTCGCTCGCCCAGGGTGTTGCTCAGCATGCTGTTAGTACCAAATGCGCTGTTGTAATCGCCACTGGTATTGGCCAGTAGGGCATTCACACCAAACGCACTGTTCTGAAAACCATCTGTGTTGTTTAGCAATGCGTTTGCACCAACCGAAGTGTTGCGGTACCCGGTAGTTGTATTTCGTTGCGAGTTGTAGCCAATTGCAATGTTTTGATGACCTGTGGTGTTGTTGTACAAGGCATCTGGACCAACGGCTACGTTTTGATAACCAGCGGAGTTGGTGTACAAGGCATTGTCGCCTACTGCCACGTTTTGATAACCCGTGGTGTTGGAAAACAAGGAATTTGTACCCAGCGCATTGTTTTGTGTGCCGCTGCTGTTACTGAAAAGGGCATTCACCCCAACCGCATTGTTGCGGTTGCCGGTGGTGTTGGCATTCAGTGCATTTACGCCTACACCGGTATTGTCATAGCCTGTCGTGGTGTTCACCATGGCGTACACACCGATTGCCGTGTTTGCATAACCTGTGGTGTTGCGGTTTAAACTGTAAGTGCCTACTGCAGTATTGTTTGAACCTGTGCTGTTCAGGGTGAGTGCATTGAAGCCTACACCCGTGTTGAAAATACCTTCGGTATTTATTGCACTGGGCGACAAACTGGTCAGTACTCCCTCGCCAATTGCGATATTGCCTGCACGGGGGTCTGCGTCCAGCGCGTTGACACCCAGAGCCAAACTGCTTTGCGGGTAGGCAGCGCCCACCGTGCTTGCAAATGTAAGTGCAGTATCAATATTTGCCTTATTCACTGGTGCGATTTGTTCACCGTTTACATACAGGCTTTGAACATCAACGCGACCTGTAAACACTGCGGATTGATCAGGTTTTAGCGTAAGCACAGTGTTGTAGGTTTGGTCGCCTACTCCGCCAGAACCACCTTGACCAACACGGAATACCAAACCGTCCTCTGCACCACCTGCATCAATTGAAGTTTTCCGCCCACGGGTATAAATGCGAAGATGATCCCAGCCTGCATCATCTACGGAAGACATCACACGCAGATCACGCAATTGCGTGTAATTGGTTGCATCGCCCGTGTTCAGAAATACATTGCCCGATGCGCGCAACCCGCCAGTCACCTGAAGTTTATTGCCGCTGCCATCATCGCCAGTTGCACCCATCACGATGTTATCGATGGTGCGGCCCAGAACAACTGTGTTGGAAGTGGTTACCGAAGAATCATTACCAATGGTAACTGCGTAAGAAAGCGCGTCGCCTATTGTTGCGCTATTACCCAAGGCGATGTTGCTGGTGCTGGTCAGGGTGCCATTGCCAGCCAGGTCCCCGATCAAAATATTGCGACTGCCGGTGGTAATTGTATTGCCTGAACGGTGACCTATCGCAATATTCGTATTACCAGTGGTTAACGCGGGCATGGCATAGTGGCCCAGCGCTGTGTTGGATGCACCCGCACGCAACTCGCCAAACGTGCTGTTACCCACCGCCGTGTTGTACTGACCTTCTGAGTAATACAGGGTGTTGGTACCTACGGCGACACTTTCTGAAGCAGTAGCCCTGAACATTGAAAATGCACCAATCGAAGTCACATAAGCGCTGGTACTAATGGTGTCTGCGGCGTAAGCGCCAATGGCGGTGTTGTAAAAGCCCGTGGTGTTGCCATTCAAGGCTGCATCACCCACTGCCGTGTTGTAGTAACCCATGGTATTGCGGCCCAGGCCAAACTGCCCAACCGCCACGTTGCTACTGCCGGTTGTATTGGCCATAAGTGCATAGGCACCCACCGCCACGTTGTCATCGCCTGTGGTGTTGGCCTGCAAGCTGTAGTATCCGTTGGCGGTGTTGTAACTTCCAGTGGTGTTTGAGTACAAAGACCAGGCACCCGAGGCAGTGTTGTAGTACCCGGTGGTATTGCTGTACAGGCTTTTGTAACCCAGTGCAGTGTTTTCATCGCCGTAGTCGTTGCTGTACAACGCTTGATAACCCACGCCAGTGTTCCAGGTACCAGATTCAGTTCCGTAACCAGTGGTTGCCATTTGCCCAAGCACACCGTCTCCCACCGCAACGTTGCCAGCATTCTTCCGACCCGCCAAGGCGCCAACACCAAGGCCAAGGTTGGGTTCTGCATAGAAAGCAGAACCCGTGTCGCTGGCATATGAAAACGCAAAGGTTGCAGGTACACCCAGTACGCTTAATGAACTAACATCTACATTGCCAGTGAAACGAGCGTTGCCTGTCACTTGCAAACGATTGCCGCTAAGATCGTCGCCAGTTGCGCCAATTACAGTGGTATCAGTAATGCGGCCCAGAGTAATCGTATTGGATGTGGTGACAAGCGCTTCCGATCCCAATGCCGTGGCGTAATTCAACTGTGTGGCCACACCCGGCAAGGCATTCGCGCCTAGGAAAGTATTGTTACTGCCAGAGATATTCGCATTGGTGTTGTCGAATGCAGAATTTGCATAACCAGCATCGTCACCCAAGGCTACGTTACGCGAGCCAGTTGTATTGCCACGCAAGCTGCTTTGACCAATCGCCACGTTTCTGAAACCAGTCGTGTTGCTTCGCAAAGAATCGTCACCCAAGGCAGCGTTCTTCTCACCCGTGGTGTTTAAATATAAGGCTGAATCTCCGACCGCCGTGTTGCTTATACCCGTGGTGTTATTCAATAAACTAAGGGAACCAACTGCGGTATTGTCGCGGCCGGTGGTGTTGGCGAACAATGCCTGAGCGCCTAGCGCTGTGTTTTGATAACCTGTGGTGTTGTAGTACAGGGCTGATTTGCCCACCACCGTGTTCAAGTAACCTGTGGTGTTGCTGAACATGGCGGCTTGACCCAGCGCCGTATTGTTGTTACCGGAGGTGTTGTTGAAAGCGGCCCCGTCACCCAACGCCGTGTTGTTAGAACCTGTGGTGTTGTTGTAGAAAGCAGCATAACCAAGCGCAGTATTTTTCAATCCCGTTGTATTGTGGCGCAGTGCCAAGTTACCAATGGCTACGTTTTTTTGACCTGATGTGTTGCTGTTAAGGGAATAGAATCCAATTGCCAAATTAGCCCCTAAACCAGAGGCAGGTGATGCCAAAGCTCCTGCGCCAATCGCGATATTAGGCTCGGAAACGCCCCCAGAATAATCACCAAGTACCAAGCGAGTTGCGGAAACAGTACCGCTGGCAATGACATCGCCATTGCCTGCAACACGGAAGACTGGTGTGTAAGTGAGTTGATCACCTTCCAAACGACCAATCTGAAACTCATCGGCCTGCGGATGCCCGAATGTGTTTGGATTATCCCCAATGACTACACGCATTACGGTTTGATCGTCTGCGAGATTGGATCGATAAATGAACTGTGAATCCGAGTTCTCGAAATCTCCACCGAAGCGCAGTTTCTGATCTGTAGGAACTAATACGCCCCCCTGAAAATTGACAGCACCGCTAAAAGTTGCATTTGCAGCGTACAAATCGCCATTAAAATTTAGATTGCCTTCCACGTACAACTTGGTGTTTGGAAAGGTATCGTTGCGCGCCGTCGCGCCGATGACGATTTGGTCATCGATTGTAGAATAGGTTGAGTTTTTATTAACACCCAAAGCGCCAAGCACCACGGTATCGGAAGTGCCCACGCGCGAATCAGCACCAATCGCACTGGCGTAATTCAACGCACCACTCAACACATTGGCTTGGTAACCCAGCGCCGAGTTTCGATTCCCGCTCACATTGCCCAACAAGGAGTTGGCACCAACCGCAGAATTCTCGGCACCTGTGGTGTTGTAATACAAACCATACGCGCCAACTGATGCGTTGTAATAGCCCGTAGTGTTCAGGTAAATGGACGCCTGACCCACACCGGCGTTTTGATGTCCCTCGGTGTTGTAATGCAAGGCAGCTTGTCCCACCATGGCATTTCGGTAACCCGTGGTGTTGTAGTACATGGCACCGCGGCCTAATGCCACGTTTCGATAGCCTGTGGTGTTGTTATGCAGTGAAATATCACCCAGCGACGTATTGCTGCTACCTGTCGTGTTCATTCGCATGGCGTCGTAACCAATGGCTGTGTTTGACCTGCCTGTAGTATTCGACAACATCGACTGCGAACCCATCGCAGTGTTGTAATAACCTGTGGTGTTGGAATACAGGCTTTTGTAACCCACAGCGGTGTTTTCATCACCATAATCGTTGCTGTACAAAGCTTGATAACCCACGCCTGTATTCCAGGTCCCTGACTCGCTGCCATAACCAAGCGTGGTCATTTTCCCCAGTACATCCATGCCTATGGCCACATTGCCCGCACTTTTAAGACCAGCCAAGGCGCCGGTTCCCAGCCCAAGGTTGGGCTCAGCGTAAAAAGTAGAGCCTGTGTCGCTTGCATACTGAAAGGCCAATGTGGCGGGCACACCCGCTTGGCTAATCGAGGCTACATCAATATTTCCATTGAACATTGCACCTGCAAATGTGGGTGTGCTGGTGGTGGCAATGTCTTGCGGCAAACTGAGTATTACATCGCCATTCATGGCGCTTGCGATCACTTGGTTGTTGGTGCCGGTAATACTGAGCACACCTGTGTTGGAAATGGTGATACTGCCAGCGCCATTGAGAACACCAATTCCGTCGCCTGCGCTAATTGCGCCCAAAGCGAAACCCGCGCCGGTACCAATGAGCAGGCTACCCTGTGCAGCGGCACTTGAATCAACGCCGGTGCCACCAAATGCAGCGCCCAACACACCACTACTCACATTGCTTGCATTGAGATCAGTTAAAGCTGAACCATTGCCACCAAAACTGTTGGCCGTAATGCTGCTGGAGAATGTAGCGGCGCTTCCAGACAAGGCACCCGTGATGGTTGCACTTGCAGCTTGAAAATCAGCCACAGTGACTTTACCAGTGGTGTAAGCAATTGCACCTGCACCGTTGGCCGCTGAATCGTCATTGAATTTGCTGGCATCCACAGGCTGCCAGGCACCACCCACGTAGCTGTACAGTTTGTTGCTTTCAAGCACCAGGCGAATGTCACCTTCCTCGCCTGGCATCGCGGTTAATTCAGAATAGGTACCCACAGCACTTTTAAACTGTTTTGACGATGTTTGCGAAGGTGCAGTCACCTGCACATAATCGTCGCCCAAGCCCCTGCGATTGGCGAGAATATAGGCGCAACTCGTTTCCATGCTGCCGTTCAACCCAGGTGACACCACGGCGTACACCAAAGGATTTGCTACACCCTGCCCGGCCAGAAAACTGCTGTTGGATGTGGAAGCACTGTTGTCCCAGGCGCAGTAACCCAAAGGCCTGCCAGCACCATCTCGCTGAGGCAGATTAACCGATGAGGGAACCGAGCCCATGTCCACCGGGTAACCACCCACAACGGTACCCATTTCACTGGCCCTTAATACACCATTGAACTCGGCCACATAGCCTTGCATGCCCTGGCTTACCTGAGCCACGGTGTTTTTCAGGGTGAACTGGCGAATAAGCTGCGTAGCAGTAAAAGCGGCTGCAGAATCGCCCGAGCGGCCCACCGCGGGCGAAATGACCGCAGCACTCAAACCGAGAGCCACGAGGTAAGGCAAGGCATGTTGTACGGCCAAAACAATAGGCTTCGGTTTGAAATTGATCGGGCTAACTGTGGGCTTGTTCTTTTTCATGTGAACCTCTAGTTCAAAACCGCAAACACAATTTCATCGCCATTGGCGATGATTGAACCGTCGTACTGACGAAGCAAACGTTCTCGGGTCGCTGCTGCGCCACCGCTTAGTCGCGGTATTAATCGAAGCCGTATGCCGCCAGCCTCGGTGTGTTCATACACCCACTCCTCGAAATCGGGTGGGCTGACTGGCAATGGAATTCCATCTGGCATCAAGGCGAGGGACAAAGGCCCATTCGGCGTGGGGCAGGCCACAGCTGAAATAACCGCAACATTGCCTGTTGTGGCCGGAGCCGGGTAGGCGTGGCGTGTATCGAACTGAGCGTGATCACCATCGGGATACACTGCTGCGCACAACATGATTTTTCCCTTGATGACTTCAAGTTGTACAGCAACCTCATTGACTGTGTCTTGAACCGATTGCCCTTGTTGGGCATTGGTATTCAAACGTGCATAGGCAGCGCCCACAATTGCCAGCAAACCAATGCCGTACAAAATGTAGGAAGCGATGAATCCGCTTTGTTGCTGAAAGAATTTCCTGTTCACAATTTTTTAACCTCGGTTTCTCGCACGGATTTCGGTGCATACCGGGTTAACGGGTGAATGCATACAAGCCCACATCCCTTGCTTTGGTGAAACACAGCGAAAAAAAAGCCCGCTGTTGCGGGCTTCGTGAAGTCGAGGTGATTTAATTTTCCTGAATCACTTTGAAGTACACATACTTGGTGTCGCTAGTTGCGATACAACCTTCGGGCCAACCTGCGGGATCTGGCGCAGTACTAATTGCAGAAATGCCGGCATCGGTGGTGCCTGTTGTCCAAACAGACAAAGCAGTACCCGCGACTGGAATAGAAGAGGTCCCATACAACAAGGTATTGACTCGTCCACACACGTCTGCCCTCAAGCCTGGCAAGATCACCATTGGATCTTCACTTGACGTTGCCAACCCTTTGCCTGGAGTCACTTTGTTGATGTACCAGTGCCCCGCCGACAATGCAGAAGGTGACTTGATTGTCGTGTCCTCACCATTGGCAAAGGCTGTGGTGGGCATGATTTGTGGGGAAGCATATCGCGCGGTGGGATCGAACAGCCCCTGGTTGGCGGTATTCGAAAAATCAAGTGTCGATTGAACAGCCGACGAGCCAAAATCACTCGAGTACCTGGCCACACCGTCGCGCAAATCACTGGCCTGTTTCAAAATTACAGACGCATTTACTTTCGCTTGCTCCACATCGGTTTGTGAAGTTGGGCTTCGGTTGGCCAGTGCAAAACCACCCAGCACTGCTGTCATCAAGGCAATGCCGAACAGCAAAGCCGCCTGGATAAAACCCGCCTGTTTTTGCTTTCGCAAAAAGGCTGCGGGATTGGAAATAGACTTCATGACGTTCTCCTTAATTACCTGTGTTGCTCAAGCCTTGTTGACTTCACTTAGTTAACCCAACTCCACCTTGGCTTGCCTGCGGGCTTGCTCAAGTTCAGCGTTGAATTTCTCTAAAGCAAGGGCTTGAACAATGTCTTGCTTCAATTCTTCCAAAGTGGGTTTTTTGAGTTGTTTGCTGTCTTCAATCTTCAGCACCAAAAGGCCGTTGCGCAAACGCAGCACCTCACTGAATTCACCCTTTTTCATTTTCGACACCACGCGCCCGAGGTTGTAGGGCATTGCCTGAGCCACGGCATAACCGTCACCCTGCTCCACCAATGGCTTTAACTGATCAAGCGCGTCCTTGTCCCCCTTCTTCAACTTGTCCAGGGTTTGTTGCACATCGTTTTGATCATTGCTCAGGTAATAACTGACTTTCCACTGCTGAAAATTTTGATCAAGAACGTTGGCATCGTAGTAAGCTTTTACATCATCATCGCTCACGGCTTTGCGCAACTCGTCCATACGTTTGGTGGTGTACAGGGTAGAAAGTACTTCTCTTTCTGCTGCACGAAGGGCCGCTTTGGCTTCTTCCACATACATCTCACGACCACGCTCCGCAGCCACCACCTTGTTAATGTAGCGGTCAATCACAATGGCTCGGTCCACGCCCGATTGCAGCATGCCACCCAATTCCATTTCGGTAATTTTCATGCCATTGATGCTGGCCACTTGGCGGTCTGATTGCCCTGAAGAATCACCTGCCGCAAATGCGCTGGCTACAGGCGAAACACTTGGACTGGAAGAGCCCTGAAAAGCAGTCCAACCCGCCCAGGACACCAAACCCACCAGGCCCAATGCTGCAACCCCAAGGGTTAATTTTTGTTTGGCAAATGGCATGCCCACTTTGTTGTCCGATTCATTCATCGCCTTGTCCCCTCAATTTGACTTCCACTTTCTCGGTCATCCCTTTGACAATTGCCAACGAAGCCTGCCCTGCGCAACCCGCGAGGCAAATTTCCTCGGCATGCCACACCACATCTTTCGAAATACCCTGAATACTGTTCAACACGTACATGAACTCGGCATACTTGGAAGGGTCAGCAATATCAATCTTGATGCTGTCGCGATTAGCAACTACCCGAACATCCGGGCTCAACCTGGCCAACACACGGGCGTAATCTTCGTAAACCACCTTCCCCACCGGCACACGTTTCAAGGTGAATTCAGGCAGCTCCTGACTTTTCCGTTCAATCTCGTTGGTGCGCAAGAAGTCGTTGACTGAAAAGGCAGCAAGAATCACCATGACCACAGCACACATCATCGCGAACACAGGTGCCAATCCCATCAGGCGACTGGCTTCGGTTATCCACAAAGTACTGTTGTTTTTTAAATCCAGTTTCACTTGACTGACTCCTTCTTGCCTTGTTTACGTACACTGAGAAGCCCTTCCATATCCCTTAGATCGGTGACCACGTCGCGCCCCAGGGAATCAAGGTAGTCTTGACTCACCCAACTGGGCAGGATCAACTCAAAAGACTCATCGTTCTCCCCCTTCATGCTGTATTTCTCGATCCAGCCCCCCGATCGCACCACGGTTGCGGATACTTTTTGTATTCTGGAAATTTGGCGTGCAAGGGGTTGCTGTACGCTGAGCTTGATCAAGGTGGCATTCAAATCGTTTTCAACAGCTTGGGCATTCAGCCCACTTGCAGCCTGGCTGTTGGTGTAGGCACTTGCTGCCTGCGCCCCCAAAAACACCATGGATGCTGAAATCAACACGCCTATTGATCCTTTCATCATCAAGGAACTAAAACGCTCGGTAATGCCCTGAATGGCTTGCGGAATACTGGTGAGCGGCTTGCCGCCTTTGTGTTCAATTTCGACAATGTGCAGATCAAGCCCGATCAAATAGTCTTTCAGTACATCCTGGTCGTTGCACAACAAACGGACGCTGCCACCTTCGATAATCAAGGCAACGGAATAGTCAGCACCGTGCATCAGGTAAATTGCATCGCCCACATGCAAAGGGCCATCGGGCAACACGTCTACAAAAGGCAAATTAAAACCTGGCGCTGAACTAAGCCACGCACTTTCAATGGCGAAGTAATACACATGGCCCGCACGTTCAGCAAGGTACGCATGCAGGCGGTTGGTGCCCAAAATAGCGTAGGCCTGATTCATGACCACTTTCTGTGCACTGCCTGTGCCCACAGGCAAACGCCCAGCAATCAGGTTGGAGTAAATGCTTTTTAGATTGATTGCTTCCACGGCTTAGGCTCCCGACAACACAACTTCATTTTGCAAATACACCACGGCCAGGCTGAATAACACCGCAATACCCGAGTACGCAAGAGAGGCCACAAATGCGATGACTGCAAATTTGCGCGCGGCGCTGTTGGCTTTGTCATCCCGGGTTTGTGAAATCGAGGCCAGGCATTCGGCCAGTTGCGCCTGGTCTTTGTGCGCGCGAATCAACAAGCGTTCGCTGCTGTCCAGCAAGGGATGATTGAAGGCAACAGCAGGCTGCTCTCCAATTTCACTGCGATCGGTGATGGTTTGCCAGAACAGGGACACGGTGGGCGTAATGGTGCCTTTTCGCGCAATTTGTACCGCATTCAAAAAAGCCACGCCACCCGTTAACAAGGAGCCCAACACACGGGTTGTTGCGGCAATGCCCGAGCAAATGAGCAGCTCACCGATCACGGGTACTTTTTCCAGAATTCCAAAGGCTTGCGTGCGGGTTTTTTGATCAGGCGACAACACCAGCATGGTGAAATAAATCAGGATCAGAAAGAAGACAAATGAGAAAACCAGCAAACCATTGTTCACCCATTCAGCCAAGGCAAGAGAGCTGTTGTATTGCGCAACCTTGGCGGGGTCTTCGCTCATCAATGGTGTTGCTTTCAATTGCTCAATCAAACCAAAACGCATGCCAATTACCGTAGACACTGCCATGATCAAATCCAGTGCAGTCCAGGTGACGGCACCAAACATAAGCTTCAGTGTTGCTGAGCCCTTCTCATAAAAACTCACTGCTGTTTCAAGGGCCTCACTCAACTGGCCAGCCGCCTCGCCTGCGCTTAACACCGCGAGTGTGGAATCATCAAACCAGTTCAACAGCTCCACAGCCGCCACAAAACCAAAACCCTGGCGCAATGCATTCAAAGCCTGGTTCAAGATCAAACGCGGCTCGCCCAGCTCACCCAGTATCACTTGCTCCAGCGACTTCTCGGGCGACAAACCCGAACGCACATTGAATGCAAGCGCCTGCAAGAATTTTTGTTTGTAACTTCGGCTCACTTTCGATCCAAACAGGCGAGACAACCTGCCTTTGGCTTGCAGTTCAATCACATCCAGCACCACACCGCCACGGTCAATGACTTGCTGAATTGCCTCACGCTTTCTGGATGCGGTAATCACCAATTGGTGGCGAAAATAACCGCTCAAGCGATCGTCAGGCCGGGCGGTTGCATCCAGCATTTGCGGAGCAAGGTAATCCACACGAAAATTTGATATCGACATGCTCAGTCCCCCGCCACACCAAGTATCTGAAGAACGCTGGGCCAGTCGACCATGCCTTGGTCCAAAAGAGTTTGCAGGGTTTGAAGCCTGCTGGTGTAGTCCACCCCGTTCTCTTCGCATAAATCAACCGGAAGCTCCAGGTTGTGGCTTTTGAAAGCCTTTACGAAACGGCCCCGCATGGTTTCCTCGGCTGGCACATGCATGGTTTCATGCGCAGCAACCCGACCTGAATACCCCAGGCCAGCGCAACGAGTACAGCCCACCTTGTGACGCAAACCAGTGCGTGGTTGAATCAGGCCACCTGTAAGCCGAACCGCCTGTGACTGAAAGTGTTCAAGCATTTCACCCTGTACGGGTTTGGCGCAAGAACACAGGCGGCGTACCAAACGCTGATGAATAACCACGCGCAGAAAATGTGCAAGCAAAAATTCAGAATCGGCACGGTGGGCTGGGTCGATCATCGACAGGAAACGTTCACTGACCTGCAACACGCTGTTGGCGTGAATGGTGGAAATCACCAGGTGACCACTTTCGGCAAAAGCCAAGGCAGCACGGGCTGAGTCTGCATCACGCACTTCGCCAAAAATAAGAATGTCCGGGTCTTGGCGAAGTATCGAGCGCTCAAGCTCAATGGCCTTTTGCTTGATCAAGGCCTGCAATTGAATTTGTTTGGCAAAAGGCAAAATGTATTCGACTGGATCTTCCACAGTGATCACATTCATGGCGTCTCGCCGAAAGCCACACGCCACTGTGTATTGCGTGGTACTTTTGCCCGAGCCCGTCGCGCCGGAAATAAACACCAGCCCCCCGGTTTTGCCGGTTTGGTTGGTGATGCTTTTGATCAACTCGGTCATTTTAGGTTGCCCAGGAAACAGGGCACCCAAGCTCGGCAACAGCGAGGCGTCCAATGCACGGAGCACCACCGATTCGCCATCCACCAAGGGTTGCGTGGAAATTCGAAAATCCACCACGCGACCTTCGTGCTCGACAGTCAAGCGACCATCCTGGGCTGTGCGGCTATTGGATGCATCCATGCCCGCTTCAATCTTGATACGAGCCACCAGCGATTGCATCAACAACTCGGGCAGCAAATGGGTTTGCCGCATCACCGAATCCACCCGGTACGCAATCCAGGCATCGGGATCACCTTTGCGGCTCAGGTGTATGTCGCTGGCGCGAAGCGACAAGGCCTCTTTCAACACGGCGTACACCAGGCTGCGCAAACGGCCAGCCTCCAGCCCCTCATGCCGAAGTACTGTGATCAGGCCGTTGACCGAGCCGGATTGTTCGATGCGCAACAGCAAGTCACACACCTCCTGACGGCTGGAGGGCAAGAACTTCAGTGCAGAAACAGGGGCGCGCAGAATTTGGCGGATTCGATCCTGCTGTGCCGCTTTCAAGGGCTGCGCACAACGCAAGGTAAGCACCCCCTTTGAGAACTCGGTGGGCACACATACAAATCGGCGACAAAACTCCAGCGGCAAAATGGTTTGCAAGGTGAAATGATCGCCAATGACATTGGAGTCTTCCTGGGAACCGGAGTCGACCAAGTCATCCAGATTCAGAAATCGTGAGCGCAAGGCGAGGCTGCCCAACTCGGCCGACCGACCCTCTCCACGCAAGTGTGTGTGTTGTTGGCGAAGCAAATTGAGCTGGTGGTCATCCAGCCCGGCTTGTACCAAATCTGCCTCAAGTGATTTCATGCGGATTGTTTCCTTCAGTTGGGAAAGCCGGTGCCAAAACCAGGTTGATTGTTGCCACCCAGATTGCCGCCGAAACCACCATTGCTACCACCAAACCCGGAGCCAAAGTTGCCGCCTTGCTGCCCCCCCAAAGTGCCTGAAGGTGAGAAGGTTTGTGTTCGCAGCACGGGCACCAAATGATCAAACTGATCGGTTTCCACTTTCAGCAACTGTGAATCGCTGGGCACTTGCGGCAGGCCACCTGCACTCGACTCAAGCGCGCCATAAAACACATTGACCCAGGTCCCGTTTTCACTTAACCAATCTACTGTGATGTCTTGCCCGTTAACCGTTGCCCGCAAAGGGTAGCCGCTGACATTTTCTGTTTTACCCACTCGCAAACGAAGTGCACCCGATGAACGCGACACCGGGCGAGGCACCACCACAGCAGGGGGAGGTTCGCCACGGCCATTGCCAGTCTGTTGAGCGGCAGCAGGCTGACTGACTTGCTGGGGCGTGAAATCGTTTTCGACCCGGCGCATCACAATTGCGCCCTGAAAATAGGCGGTTACCTGCATATTGCTGAACAGGTTAATAAGCGGCACCGGCAACACCGGGGAGTTCAAGGCTTGTTGGCGAATGTTCAAATCTTCTTGAGTAATTCGTCGCTCGGCCTGCCGGCGCAACTCGGCAGCATCGCCAGTGGCTGCTGGTTCTGCCGGGCGCTGCGTGGCTACGGCAGAATCTGGCCCACTCGCCGCAGGCGCACCCTGCAACATGGCAGGGCGAATCAAGGGATTCGCAATGGTTTGCTGCGACAACACACCACCCGACCATGCAGCGCAGGTACTGGCCAGGCAATAAGTAACAAGGTGTTTTTGAAAGGCATGCATGAATTCACTGCTCCTGAAACGGGGTCAGTTTCGAGATCATTTGAACTTGCGAGGGCACAAAACCCAGGCTTGTCGACAAACGCAAGGGACCGCCCACGGCCGCTGCCACGGGTTCAACTGCGCTGGGTGCCTTGGGTTCAATTCGGCGTTTGATCGGGGCTGGCGTTTCCAACAAGGGCAACTGCGCTGCAGGTTGTTCCAGCTTGGCCACTTCACCGAACAACAACAAACGCGGGCGAATGGTCACCACCAGTTCGGTTTGCTTGGTGCTCTCGGTGCGGCTGCGTGTGCCCAGCCCACTTTGAAAATCATCTTGGGCGCGCGAAACAGTAATACCACCCAGCAAAATAGTGTCGCCGGGGCGACAACGCACTTGGGTTTTCAGTTCACGGTCGGCTACTTCAGGCAAATTCAAATCCACGCCCAAGGCAGTAAAACGCTTGAGTGCCAGGAGCTCGGTGATTGAAATATTGATGCGGGTGTAAATGGTGGAATCGTGTGCCTCGCCTGTTAGCGACACTTCAAGGCCGGTGCGCAAATTCTGCGTGTCGGCGGTCGATTGCGCCACTCCGTTCACAATTTGCGAACCCACACGCGACACAAATGTGGTGGACTGGCCCACACGAATATTGCCGTTGGTGCCATTCATCAAACCAATTTTTGGTTGGCTCAATGTTTTGACATCGCCTTGCGACTTTAAAAAATCAATCAGGAAATTGGTCGAAAAGTTTTCACCAAAAATCAGGGTTTCAATGCCAGTGGCAGTGCGTGTCAACTGCGTAATTCGGTCGGCTGTACTTGAAGCGCCCGCAATGGAAGAATCTGGCGCGGTATTGATGCCATTGCCAGTTTTGTACAACTCCCAACGCACCCCCATGTTGTTGGAGTCATTCAGATCAACTTGCAAAACATTCATGTCGTACACGATCAGCGAACGCGTCGCCCGTGCACGCTCCAGATAATTTTGAATGTCATTCAAGGCCCTGCGGTTGGCGCGAAACACCAGTGATCGGTTAATGCGATCCAGGTACACATCGCGTGCGCCCAAGTACTGCATGGTGTTGGTAATGCCCGCCATGCTGTCCTCGTTCAGCACAGGCGGCATTGTGACGACAAACTGTTGCTCAGGCATGATCCTCAACACACCCGACTCAGTCACTGTCCAGAAAAACCCCATGATCTCGCCCAACTTGTTCATCACCTGCGGCAAAGTGCCACTGAGATTGTTCAGCGTAACCACCCCATAACGGGACGCTGCATCCGCCCCACCCTCAAAACTCAATGGCATGTTGGTGCTCGCGAAAATCAGCTGCAGCACATCGAACAAGCCGCGTTCGGTTACCGACAGGTTCTCGACCATGCGGTTTGGCAACTCTCCTTCGGAAATTTGTGGACGAACCCAAAAAGTATCGGAGGGCAAACGCTCAATCGGCAAGGTCACCTGAGGTGCGGCCTGACTGGCTCCGGTTATTTCCGGTGCTTTCAGTTTGGCCCGAAACTCATCTTCCTGCCCGAAGGGCCTTAATGACGAGCAAGCCACTGCGCTGAATGCGACAGCCGCGTAAACACCAATTTTGCTGACCGCCAAAGCGGTGTTTAATGCGGTGTTGGGTTTCATACTGTTGCTCATCCTTTTGAATCGGTACTGTTGAGTATCCCGATGCAGGATGGGTTAAACATCCCTCTAAGGAGTCACCTCGCCGACCCCACCTTTTCGCGGGATAAGGCGGGGTTAACCGACATTGAAGGAGCAATTCATGAGTTGGCTTATGATCAGAAATACCTTGGTAGCCTGCGCGGCAGGCTTGTTGATGACTAGCACGGTGTATGCGCAGGAATCTGCCCCCGTGAAACGAATGAACACACAGGACATTACCTCGAAGGTGGTGTATCACATTGACGGTGCCGAACAACCGCTCAAAGCCCTGCGCAATATTCGCAACCACCTGGATGTTTCACCGAGAACCACCATTATTGTGGTGACCCATGCCAATGGCGTGGACTTTTTAATGGAAGGTGCCAAGCATGCTGAAACGGGCACACAATACGCCCCACTGGTGAGCGCACTGACCGCCCGCGGCGTGGCGTTCGAGATTTGCGAAATTACCTTGAAAAACCGCAATTTAAAGAGAGACCAGTTTGTGCTCGATGCGACATTCACGCCATCAGGCGTGGTGCGTGTGGCCGACCTGCAAACCCAACAGGGTTTTGCCTACATCAAACCTTAATACCCGCTTGCCATGCAATTGAACACTCACAAGGCAATATCCCCCCTCACCGTGTTGTGGTGCGGGGCATTCATCATGACCATCTCATTGGGCATACGCCACTCATTCGGGCTTTTTTTACAGCCTATGAGTTTGAGCAATGAGTGGGGGCGTGAAGTGTTTGCCTTTTCAATTGCCATGCAAAACCTGGTGTGGGGTGTGGCACAGCCATTTGTTGGAAGAATGGCTGATCGCCTGGGCTCAGCAATCACCATGATTCTTGGTGGTGCGCTATACACACTGGGTTTGTTTTTGATGGCCATGGCTGAAAGCCCGGGTATGCTGACCTTGAGCGCCGGTGTTTTGATTGGTCTGGGTTTAAGCGGCACCACCTTCCCTGTGGTGTTTGGCGCGGTCAGCCGTGCCATGCCCCCTGAAAAACGCAGCATGGCCATGGGCATTTCCATGGCTTTGGGCTCACTGGGGCAGTTCGCGTTTTTGCCCGGTGGTTTGTTTTTGATCAACCAGGTGGGTTGGTCTTCAGCACTCACCATTCTGGCGTGTTTTGCCGTGATTATTCTGGTGTTGGCCTGGCAATTGATTGAACCCAAAGCCACGCCCCTGAAAACCGATGATGCACCCTGCAGTGCCGAGTGCCCGAACACCGCAGCCAGCCACCAGGAAGCACCTGCAGACAAAGAGCTCGGCATGTGGGCCTCGCTGGGGCAAGCCATACGGCATCGCGCCTTCCTCATGCTGAGCGTGGGTTACTTTGTGTGCGGCTTTCAAATTCTGTTCATCAGCGTACACCTGCCCAGCTATCTTCAAGACAGCGGCATACCCGCCAGCGCGGGCAGCACAGCCTTGGCCTTGATTGGCCTGTTTAATATATTGGGAAGCTACCTGGCCGGTTTGTGGGGTGGCAAGTTCAGAAAACCCATGCTGCTGACTGGCATTTATGGCCTGCGCGGTGTGCTGATTGTGGCTTTCATCCTGACTCCCTTAAGCACATGGAGTGTGTACTTGTTTGCAGCGGGCATGGGCGTGTTGTGGTTATCCACCGTGCCTTTAACCACAGGCACCGTATCAGCCATGTTTGGTGTCAAAAACCTGTCCATGCTTGGGGGGTTGGTGTTCATGTTCCACCAAATTGGTGCCTTTGTAGGCGGCTGGCTGGGCGGCCTTTTGTTTGATGCCACTGGCAGCTACACAATGGTGTGGTGGATATGTGTGGCTTTAAGTGCAATTGCCGCTGCGGTAAACTGGCCTATTCAGGAACAAAGCGCAAGCCCGAATGAACCCACAGTACAAGCCGCCTGAAAACCAACAAACCAGTACACCACTGATGCCGCGCTGGGCCAAAGTGGTGCTGGTGGCGTTTGCATTGCTGGTGATGCTGGGCTATGCAAGCCCAGACATGCGGGCAGTGTATGTGGCCGCATGGGCAGCGTGCTTTTGAATGCCCTGGCTGTCAGCTGAAAAAACCAAACACCCACGGTATTAAAAGCGCACCAAAAATACCGTGCAAACCCATACCCAGGCTGGCATAGCGCCCTGCCTCGGGGTGTACCGAGAATGCCCGAGCCGTGCCGATGCCGTGCGCTGCAAGCCCCATGGTAAAACCGCGCACCCACCAACGCTTCATGCCCATTGAATTAAACAGCCAGGTACCCACGGCCGCGCCAAGAATACCAGTCACAATTGCGAACAGTGCTGTCAGCGTGGGGGATGCGCCAATTCGTTCGCTGACACCCATGGCAATCGGTGCCGTAACCGATTTGGACCACAGGCTTTGAACAATCTCCAGGTTGGCACCCAACAGATGAGCAGTACCCAAGGCGCTACCGATCGACAAAGCACCACCCACCAGCAAGGCTGCACTCAACAACACCAAAGTACGAATGGTTTGCCCCTTGACCGCAGTCAGCCCCTGGTAAATTGGCACCGCCAAAGCCACGGTGGCCGTGCCCAATAAAAAGTGGACAAACTGGGCACCTTCAAAATACTGCTGGTAACTTAAACCCGTGATTTGCAAGAATGCAGCCAACAACAACACCGCAATCATGACCGGGTTGGTGAACGGATGCTGCCCACTTTTTCTGTAACACCAAAGGCCAATTTGATATGCCAGCAAGGTGAGAAACAAGGCGCTGAGTGGATTACCACTGAGGTAAACCCAAATTTCAGGAAGCTCCAGCACGCGGCGGGCAGACTCATTCATTTTTGCCACCCTCGCTCACTTCACCCGGCATGAAGCGGGCAGCCAGTTTGTCCAGCAACCAGGCAGTGCCCACCAAAGTCACCACCACGCTGACCAGCAAGGTCATCAAGATCACCAAACCAAATTCGGCCAGCACAGGCCAAAACACGACAACACCCACCGCCGCAGGCACAAACAGCAAACCCAGATTTGCTGTGAACACATTGGCGGTCGATTGAATATCGGCGGGCACACCACCCTTGATGAAGAAAAACACCAACAAGGCGATCAAACCCAGCACGGGACCGGGAATGGATGGGAACAGGGCAAAGCTGAGCAACTCGCCCAAGGCTTGAAAAGCAAGAAGTATCGTCAATGATTTAAGCATGTGGCAGTGTAGCGCCATGAAATTTTTATAGTCAACCTGTAAAACGGTGAGGCGTTAGAATGAAACTGACAGCAATTGATTCAGAACAAAACCCAAGGAATACACCATGAATAAATTCAAACTTTCAGCAATCGCCCTTACTTTGTTTGCCGCAGGCTGTGCCAGCAACGACGGCGGCATATTTCAGCAACCGCAAGCCCCACAACAGCCCGCCCCCGGGTCGCCCGTGGCCGTAGCCGGTTGCCCTGTTGCCCCTGAGCGCAAAGTAGACAACACCAAAACTGCAATTGGTACCGCAGTGGGTGCAATTGGTGGTGCCATTGTGGGCAACAGCATTGACGGCAAAGACACCGTGCGCGGTGCGGCCTTGGGTGGCCTGTTCGGCTACCTGGTGGGCAGCCAGATTGCAGTGCGTGAGCAACGCGATGGTTCTGTGATGCTGGACATTCCTGGTGCCGCCTTGTTTGACACCAACAAAACAGCAATCAAATCGCAATTTGCCGGTACATTGGACCAAATTGCAGCCACACTGCGCGACAACCCCAACACCATTGTGTGCGTGATTGGCTACACCGACAGCACTGGCAGCGACCAGTACAACCAGGACCTTTCCGTGCGCCGTGCACAATCGGTGACCAGCTTCCTGACTGGCAAAGGCATCGATGGTGGTCGCTTGACAGCTGCGGGCTTGGGCGAACGCTTTCCGGTAGCCACCAACGACACCGAAGCAGGCCGCACTCAAAATCGTCGCGTTGAGATGTACGTACGCAACTAAATCTGATCAAGCTGCCTTTGGCAGGCTGCGGTAATAAAAAAAGCCACCTGAGAAGGTGGCTTTTTTATTGAACTCACTGATTTACGCAGTTTCTTTCGGCTTGTCACGAAGTTCGCGGCGCAAAATTTTGCCAACTGGCGTTTTAGGCAAGTCGTCACGGAACTCTACGAATGACGGGATTTTGTAACCAGTCAGGTTCTGGCGGCAATGTGCAATCAAATCTTCTTTGGTCACACTGGCGTCTTTCTTCACCACCACCAGCTTCACTTTCTCGCCAGTCACTGGGTCGGGCACGCCCACCACGCCACATTCAAGCACGCCAGGGTGCTGTGCAACCACGTCTTCAATTTCATTCGGAAACACGTTGAAGCCGCTTACGATAATCATGTCTTTCTTGCGGTCTACAATTTTCACGAAGCCTTGCTCGTCCATGGTGCCAATGTCACCTGTGGCCAGCCACCCGTCTTTGTCGATTGTTTTGGCGGTTTCTTCAGGGCGGTTCAAGTAACCCAGCATCACTTGTGGACCACGCACACAAATTTCACCAGGTTCATTCAAACCAGCCCACAGGCCATCGTCACGCTTCAAACGCACTTCGGTGCCCGGAATAGGCAAACCCACGTTGCCGCGGAATGCAGGGCGCTCGCCGCCATGCAGCGGAGGTACTGTAACCACTGGCGAAGTTTCTGTCATGCCGAAGCCTTCAGAAATTGCGCAACCGGTTACTTTGTACCAACGCTCAGCGATAGGCTGTTGCAAAGCCATACCGCCGCTCATTGCAAACTTCATATCGGAGAAATCACGTTTGCAGAATTCTTCGTTGTTCAGGAAAGCATTGAACAAGGTATTCACCGCAGTGATTACATGGAATTTTTCTTTGCGCAGCACCTTCATCACAGTGCCCACATCACGTGGGTTGGCAATCAGAATGTTGCGCGCACCAAAAGTCATGAACAACATGCAGTTCACCGCCAGTGCGTAGATGTGATAAAGCGGCAGCATGGTGACCACACAAATCGGGTCTTTGCCAATGGCTTCGCTCATCCAGGCCAATCCCTGCTCCATGTTGCTCATCAGGTTACGCTGAGTCAGCATGGCGCCTTTGGAAACGCCAGTGGTACCACCCGTGTATTGCAGCAAAGCCACATCGTCCAGCTTGGGGCTGGGCTTGGGATAAGAAACACCTTTGCCAGCAGCCAAGGCCTTCTTGATCGGCACCGCTTGTGGCAGGTTGTAAGCAGGTACCATTTTCTTGACCTTGCGCATCACAAAGTTCACGATCAGGCCCTTCAAGCCACCCAGCAAATCGCCCAGCTGCGTGATCACGATGTTTTTAACCTTCGTGCCCTCAAGCGACTGCTGCAAGGTGTTGGCAAAGTTCTCGAACACCACGATGGTGGTTGCGCCAGAGTCTTTCAACTGATGGTTCAATTCACGCACGGTGTACAGGGGGTTGACGTTGGTCAGAGTACAACCCAGCTTCATGGCACCCACAAAGCACACGGGGAACTGCACGCAATTAGGCAGCATGATGGCCACAACATCGCCAGCCTTCACACCAATCGATTTCAGGTAGCCAGCAAACTGGTCGGACATGTCATCGACCTGTTTGTAGGAGAACTCAGTACCCGCTGAAACGAAGGCTGGACGATCAGCGTACTTTTTCAAACACTCGGCCACCAATTCCAGCATGCTGGTGTAACGCAGGGGTGGCATGTCGCCTGACACGCCAGGAGGGTAGCTTTTGGTCCAGTAATGCGACTCGAAAAGCTCTTGCGCTTCTTTGCTGACAAAACCATTGAATTGATCGGGCGATACCTTAGGGGCGGCCTCGTCGGGACGTGCTGACATGTACTGATCTCCTGTAAACCGAGCGAATGCGGCCAAGGAGGCGCCACTTTGGGTGGCTTTTTATGTCTCCCCGGCTGAGCCTGCGTGGGCTCGGTTTTTATAAGTGTTGTATAAGACTTCCGGCAAATTCAACAATACCATTCTTCCTGCAATTTTGGTAAGAATCGCGTAAGTTAGCCCAAAGATTTCAGGATTTTAGACGCAGTACTCGATTTACCGGCGCAATTTTCCCATCCGAAAAAACATCAAATACCCAGCAAATTTCGCTTTTTGATTTCTGCACGGCTCAGCACCGGCGTGATACAGGCGTCCACTTTGCCAAACACTTGCTCCCAATGGGCAAGAGGCTGAGAAGCAATCAGCGCCTTCATGTCGGCCAGCATTTGAACTGCGGGTGGGGTGCCTGGCATGGCACCGCGGCTCCAGTGAACATTCACCCACTCGGGCTTGCCCATGGCCTCACAGGCCACTTTCCAGAACTTGTGCTCGAGCGAGCCCACCGCCAAATGACGCTGGTCCGCAGTTTTGTACACGTTATAACAAGCCAGGCCACCGCTGAGTAAGTCGTCTTGGTGACGGGCCGGTTTGCCACTGAGCATGATCCACATCTGTTCCATGCTCTCGGGCATGATGTTTTGCTTCCACAGGTTGTGGGTCATGGACACATCCACAAACGTGCCCTGCCCTGTACGCTGCGCTTTCAGCAAAGCTGCCAAGATGCCCTGCACGGCCGCAGACGTGCCTCCAAACAAATCACCAAACTGCACCGCAGGCACCGGGATGTCGCCGTCGGCTGTTTGCAAGCCATCAAGTACTCCACTGAGCGCCATGTAATTGATGTCGTGGCCAGCCTTTTCAGCCAATGTGCCTTTCTGGCCATAACCGGTGATGCAACACATCACCAGCTTCGGGTTCAGTGCTTGCAAGGTGTCGTAGCCACAGCCCATGTCGGCCATGACGCCGGGGCGGAATCCATCAATCAGCACATCCGCTTTGGCAGCATGATCCCTCAAAGCCTGAATGCCCTCGGGCGTGCGAAAGTCCGCAGTCACAATCTGTTTGCTGCTGTTCAAAGCGGCATACAACATGGGCATGCTTTTGGCGTCATCCCCGTGGGGTGGTTCCATCTTGATGACCGTGGCACCCATTTGCTGCAGGATCAGCGACGTGGCTGGTCCGGGCAAATTGCGCGACAAATCGAGCACGGTGATGCCTTCGAGCAAGGTGGGGTCTTGAATGGGTGACATGTGTGACGGCCTCGGTGATTGATTGTGGGATAACAATATTGAATTTGAAGGGGAGCGGTGCAACTCGGCTTGAGGCACCATTCGCTTCGCCCTAAGCAAGGTTTCTCGATCCGGCTTGATGCTTCTGGCTTGGGGCATGCGAAACGCCACGGCGTCTTCGCATCGATTGCTTACAGCAATCGCCCCTCGCTGCGAATCTGCCGGGAAACCTTGCAAAGTCGGGTGAAACGAACGGTGCCCCAAGCCAAGCCAGGGCACCGCTCACATTTGCATACGCCTTAAGAGTTTACAACCCTCAAGCGCTCGCCCTGCACGGCTGCACCATGCGCAACATTGGGCACATTGGCACATTCAAAGCCGGGTGCATAGCTTACCGAATTGTTACCGAAAAATTCCTGCGGTGTAAACTCGTCGACCATAATGGCTTCAAGGCTGATGCGATTGGCTCGGTCCAACAGCTTTTTGTCCGCTGCGGTAATAATGCCTTTGGCCAACGCAGCTTCTGCCATTTCTTGCACAGAACCTTTGTCCACCAGCTTCGAGCGGCGCGCCTGAATCACTTTCATTTGCACCACTTCAGCTTCTTGCACGGCCTGGAAGGCTGCCATCAAACGCTTCACGCCTGTGGTTTGGGCCAACACTTCATCGCTGTCCAAATCTGCCAGGTTGAACTTGGGCATGTACAAGTCGCCAGTGATGCGACCCAGTTGTGCGCCACTCTTGGTGATTGTTTTGGCCACGGTGGGCACCAAACGATCCAGACCCGAACCCACAATCGGATTCACGCGCAAGCTGAAGTAACCCACTGTGCGCAACAGGAAACCGACTGCGTTGTTGCCAAAATTGGCGTAAATGGATTCAAACGCTTTTTGCACCTTGGCCAAGGCGTATTCGCAAGCGTACTGAACCAATGGCAAGTCCTCTTTAATTTCACCTTCAGCCACATAGCGGCGAACGGTAGAAATGGCGAGCAATTGCCAACCCAAGGCATCAGCAAAATGGCCTGTCAGTTGCTGGCGCGCTTTCAGCTTGCCACCCACGGTGATCAGGGCCATGTCGGTGAGGAATGAATATCGGGATGAAGCCCAGGCCAACTTGCGCAGGTAAGGTGTAACGCCGTCAATCTTCGGTGTGCTGGCCATGTAACCACGGGTCAGCGTAAGACCAACCAAACGGCTGGTGTTCACCACCATGTGACCAATCCAGCCTTTCAAGGCGCTGCTGAATGTGGGCAGGTCGTTGGCTTCCAGCGCATTCGCAATTTTGAATGCGTAGGGGTGACAACGCACAGCACCTTGACCAAACGTAATCAGCGAACGGGTCATGATGTTCGCGCCCTCAACGGTAATTGCAACCGGGGCTGAACAGTAGCCACGGCCAATCACGTTGTTGGGGCCTTGCATCACACCAGCACCTGCCATCACGTCCATGGCGTTTTTAGCTTGCTCACGTGAAAGTTCGGTGAGGTAGGCTTTCCACACAGCCGACACCACAGGGGGCTGTTCGCCGTTGTCCAGTGCGCTCAGCGCATACACGCGCGCAGCTTCGCTGAGGTAGGCCATCGCCGCGATTTCAGCCAGCTTTTCCTGAATACCTTCCATTTCAGCAATCGGCATGCCGAACTGCTGGCGAACACGGGCGTATGCGCCAGAAGCAGCCGCTGCTGCACGGATGCCGCCGACCGCACCAGCCGGCAATGAAACCGCACGGCCACCGGCCAGCTGTTCCATCAACATGCGCCAGCCTTGGCCAGCGCACTCTTTGCCGCCAATAATTTCGTCCGCATCAATCACCACATCGCGGCCAATAATCGGGCCGTTGTAGAACGCATCACCAATCGGCTGGTGGTGTTTGCCCATTTCCAAACCAGGTGTGCCACGGTGTACCAGAGCCACTGTAATGCCGGGCTCTGCACCCTTGCCCAGCAAATTCTCGGGGTCGTGTAGTTTGAATGCCAGCGAAATGAGGTTGGCCACCGGTGCCAAGGTGATGTAGCGCTTGCGGAAGTTCAGCTTGATTTGAACCTTGCCCTCTGCGTTTTTAAATACCACACCGCGCGCCAGAATGGACGCAGCATCGGAGCCTGCTGTGGGTTCGGTCAAACCGAAACAGGGCAGGTATTCACCACTGGCCAGGCGCGGCAGGTAGTGTTCTTTTTGTCCCTGTGTACCGTAATGCTTGATCAACTCAGCTGCACCCAAGCTGTTGGGAATCACAACCAGTGTTGACAGCAGTGGGCTGTGCGATGTGATCATCGCCATGATGGTGGAAATGGCGTTGGCCGAAAATTCCAGACCACCAAACTTTTGGGGAATCAGGAAGGAATAAAAACCGGCAGATGCCAAAAAGTCGACTGCTTTTTTCGGAATGATGCGTGTGGTCGCAATTTCATGCGGGTCGCACATTTCGCACAGTTGCTGCACTGGGCCGTCGATGAAATCGCGCTCGCGCTGATTCAATTTCGAGTACGGCTCGGCAAACATTTTTGCAAAATCGGGCTTGCCGGAAAACACCTGCCCGTCAATCCACACCGTGCCTGCTTCAAGCGCCTGGCGCTCGGTCGGCGAAATTTGCGGCATGGCTTTGGCTTTGATCAAGCCATTCATGATTGCTTTGAATACCATGGTTACTGCTCCTGTTTTCGTCATTCATCGCGAAGCAGGCTGCCCTTGGACAGCTTGCTTCGCAGGGTAAAAAATCAAGCCAGCTTGTCTTCCAGCTTTTTGCCTTGAGCTGCCATTTCCACCAGCATGCTGGCGGGCTTGAAACGTTCGCCATACAGAGCGGCCAGTTCTTCGCAACGCTTAACGAATTGAGGCAATCCTTTCGCGTTGATGAACTGCAACATACCGCCTGTGAATGGCGCGAAGCCCAAACCGAAAATGGAACCGATGTTGCCATCCGCCACGGAACGCAACACTTTTTCCTGCAGGCAGCGTGCGGCTTCATTGGCCTGGATATACATGAGGCGGTCTTGAATTTCCTGTGAACTTGGCTGCTCTTTGGCCAGCGGGAATTCTTCGCTCAAACCCTTCCACAAAGTTTTGCCTGCGGGGGTGTAGTCATAGAAGCCCTTGCCGTCTTTCTTGCCGATACGGCCATGCTTTTCAGCCACAGTAATCAGTGTTTTGTAACCTGGGTGATCGGGGAAAGTTTGGCCCGCGGCTTCCATGTCTTTTTTGGTTTGCTTCATGATCAGCAAGCTCAAGCTGAGTGACACTTCGTCGTACAAAGCCAAAGGTGGCATGGGCATGCCGGCTTCCAGACCTGCCATTTCGATGGAACGCGGGTGAACACCCTCGCCCACCATGGCGGCTGCTTCCATCAGGAAGGTGCCAAACACACGGCTGGTGAAGAAGCCGCGACTGTCGTTCACCACAATCGGTGTTTTGCCGATTTGCTGAACATAGTCAAAGCCCTTGGCCAGTGTTTCATCGTCGGTTTTTGCACCCATGATGATTTCAACCAGCGGCATTTTGTCCACGGGGCTAAAGAAGTGCAAACCGATGAACTGGTTGGGGCGCTTGGATGCTTCGGCCAAGCCAGTAATTGGCAAGGTCGATGTGTTGGACGCATACACGGCTGTTGCTGGAATAACCGCTTCAGCTTTGGCAGTGACATCGGCCTTCACGGCGCGGTCTTCGAACACAGCTTCAATCACCAAATCGGCGCCTTCCAGCTTGGAATAGTCGGTGGTGGCAGTAATCAGGTTCAGCAACGCTTCTTTCTTTTCTGGGGTGCTGCGCTTTTTGGCAATGGCTTTGTCCAGCAGGTTGGTGCTGTAGGCCTTGCCCTTGTCTGCACCTTCCTGAGTGGCGTCGATCAACACCACCTCAATGCCCACTTTCGCAGACACATAGGCAATGCCCGCACCCATCATGCCTGCACCGAGCACGCCAATTTTCTTGACCTTGCTTTTGGCGGGTGCGCTTGGGCGGCTTTGGCCTTTCTTGATGCTGTTGAGCTGATACCACAGCGTGTTCATCATGTTCTTGCTTTCTTGCGACAACACGCAGGCAGCAAAGTAACGGCTTTCCACTTTCAAACCAGTGTCGATATCGGTGATACCGCCTTCGAACACGCAGCTTGCAATGTGAGTCAGCGCGGGGTAGTTGCCGAATGCCTTGGCGTTGGCCATGCTCGGTGCAATTGCCCAAATTTGCGCAATGGCTGGATGCTTGGAATCGCCACCGGGAAATTTGAAACCCTTCACATCCCAAGGCTGCAAGGCCTTGGGGTTGGCGATGGCCCAGGCTTTGGCCTTGGCAATCATGTCCTCTATGCTGTCAGCCGTGTCCTGGATGATGCCCTTCTTCACCGCCTGCTCTACGCGCAGCTCGGTGCCCTGGGTCATCATTTCCAGTGCGCCCTGAATGCCAATCATGCGGGGCAAACGCTGCGTGCCGCCACCGCCGGGCAACAAGCCCAACTTCACTTCGGGCAAACCGAATTTGGCTTTGGGGTTGTTCAGCGCGATGCGGTGGTTACAAGCCATGGCCAGTTCAAGGCCGCCACCCAGTGCGGTGCCGTTCAAGGCGCACACAATGGGCTTCTCGCACTTTTCCATGCGACGCAACAGGGTCTTGAAGGCTTCTGCCAAATCAAAGGCCTGCTGTGGATCGGTGATCTTGTAAACCGTGTCCAAGTCGGCACCAGCCAGAAATTCTGGCTTGCCAGAAGTCAGCACCACACCCTTTACAGCTGCGTCGGTTTCAATGCGGGTCAGGGCTTCCGCAAACGGGCCCATCAATTCTTCGTTCAATACGTTCATGGAACGGCCGGGCATGTCGAGTGTGACTACCGCGATGCCATCCTGACCGAGTTCAAATTTCACTGCACTCATTGTTGTTTCTCCTTCGGCCAATTAAATGCGTTCGATGATGGTGGCAATACCCATGCCGCCGCCCACACACAGTGTGGCCAAGCCCAGGGTTTTGTCTTGCCGCTCAAGTTCATCGAGCAAAGTGCCCAAAATAATTGCGCCAGTTGCGCCCAGTGGGTGGCCCATGGCAATCGATCCGCCGTTCACGTTCACGCGGTCCAGGCTGACACCCAGGTTGCGTGCGGTTTGCATGGGTACCACAGCGAATGCCTCGTTGATTTCCCACAAATCGATGTCAGAAGCTTTCAAGCCTGCTTTTTGCAGCGCCTTCAAACAGGCTGGCGTTGGGCCAGTCAACATGATGGTGGGCTCAGAGCCAATCACCGCTGCCGCACGAATGCGTGCACGTGGCTTCAAACCAGCCTTGCGGCCGGCTTCCTCGCTGCCCACCAACACCAAGGCTGCACCGTCTACGATGCCTGACGAGTTACCCGCATGGTGAATGTGGTTGATGCTCTCAACGGTGGTGTACTTGCGCAGGGCGGTTGCGTTGAAACCCATGCTGCCCATCATTGCAAATGAGGGCTGCAAAGTGGCCAGGCTTTCCACGGTGGCATTGCCACGAATGAATTCGTCGTGGTCGAGCATGATCAAACCATTCAGGTCCTTCACAGGCACGCGGCTTTTGTTGAAACGGCCTTCGGCTTGGGCCCTGGCAGCACGGCGCTGGCTTTCCACGGCGTACGTGTCTACATCGGTGCGGCTAAAGCCTTCCAGCGTACCGATCAAATCGGCAGAAATACCTTGGGGAATAAAGCCAAGTTTGTCGTTGATGCGGGGGTCCATGAACCAGGCACCGCCATCGCTGCCCATGGTCCAGCGGCTCATACTTTCTACGCCACCCGCAACCACCATGTCTTCCAGACCGCTGCCTACCTTGGCTGCTGCCAGGTTTACTGATTCAAGGCCTGAAGCGCAGAAGCGTGACTGGGTAACACCTGCCACTGTTTCGGCCCAACCTGCATCCAGAACAGCTGTGCGTGCAATGTCAGCGCCCTGCTCGCCCACTGGGGTTACACAACCCAGCACCAAGTCATCGACGAGGCTGGTGTCGAGATCATTGCGCTGTTGCAAAGCGGTCAGCAGGTTGTTCAGCAACCAAACTGGTGTGGCCTGGTGCAGGCTGCCGTCTTTCTTACCTTTGCCCCGTGGGGTTCTTACTGCGTCAAATATCAGTGCCGATGGCATCTGTGCCTCCTGGATTTTCTGGATTCGGTAATGAAAATTACCGAAGGTATCGTGAATTCTTCACGGTCCAGAATGGCGATGTGCAAACGCACAATCAACCCAAGAAGTTACTTTAGAGTGTCACCTCTATGCATATGGTAATTTGGCTTACCGTTTTTCATCCCCTGTGTAGCGGCGCGCTGAATCATGCATGAAAAATCGGTCTTGAATCGGCGGCTGCAAGCCCAATTCCTTTACGACGCGCAACAACGGCATGTCGCGAGTCCACAGCGTAGTTCCCGGCGACAACAGCACGGAGGCCAACAGGTGCGTGTCCACATAACCCAAGCCCTGTGCATGCAATTTGCGCAACTCGATCAGTTCAAGCACCTCGGCTGGCGAAGCAGGCACTGAGGGCTGCAAATCGGCCAGCCAATTCAGAATGCGATCACGGTCTTGAAGGTTGGCCAGTGCCATTTCACCCAGCACAAAAGGATGACCCAACACACAGCCCTCGTTCAGCAGGCGAACCAGTTGGGGTTCGGACTGATGAAAATGATCCACCCACACGGTGGTGTCGACGAGTACCTTCACAACTGCCACTGCCTGCGAGGAATGTTTTGTAATTCGGGCTGGGTGCCCCCCAACAAGGCCAGCCTGCGGGCACTTTCCCGCTGTATCAGTGCGCGCAGGGCTTCGCGCAGCAGTTCATTTCGCTCGCCAAGACCGGAAAGCTGCTGGGCTTTGGTTAATAATTCATCATCAAGGTTAACGGTTGTTCTCATGGTGTTGGGTGCTTGTGGTTGACCGCACCAACATTAGCACCAGATGATTCGCCTTTTGATTCACCCCATTGAACCCACGGCAAGTGGGTCCGGTCACTATGAACGCAAGCGCAAGCAACAACAAAGTCGATGTGAATGCCAACCCCGCCAACATGCGAAAGGCCACGCTGGACCGCATAGAAAATGCAGTGCTGGAGCTGTTTACCAACCATGACTTCAACAGCGTGCCTTTAATTGAGGTGGCCCGCACCGCCAATGTCTCACTGCAAACCATTTACAAATACTTTGGCAGCAAGGAACAATTGGTGGCCTATGTGCTGGACGCCACATTGAGCAGGTTGGCCAACCGCATGATCGACCACCTTGAAGGCATTGAAGACTACCGGGAACGCCTGCGCAAAACCCTGTGGGTGATGCTGGACTACTTTGACAAGCACCCCAAGGTGATATTGCTGTTGACCGTATCAATCCCGGCCAGCCGCTACCAGGACTTGCCCGTGTATGAAAGCCCGGAGTTGATGGGGGCTTTTCTGGGCATGCTGAAAGAAGGTCAGCACAAGGGCGTATTTAACGACACCGTTTCAAGCAAGATGCTGCTGGACGTGTTCATGGGCGTATTCGGCCGCGTGGCTCAAATGCACTTTTTGCGCAAGGAAAGCCACAAACTGATTGACCAGTTTGACGACCTGTTTGGAATTTTATGGGGTGCATTGAAAGCGAACTGAAGGCGAACTGACATGGAACCTTGATCACTGATTGGGCACACAATACAAATCAAGCCACCACAATCTGCATGTCGAGTTCTGTTGAAGGTTTCACTGCCGCGGGCTGGAGTCAGCTTGCTGCGCAGGCTGCAAAAACCATGCACACTGATGCGGGTGGCATCGACTTGCCCGCAATTGCACCAAGCGGTGCAGCCTGGGCAGCTTTCAAGCAATCTCCCGAATTACGCGCAGCCTACACTGCGCAACTGAACACCACCATCAAGAATATTCAGCAGTTTGTGGGGCAACACGCAAGTACGGGTGCACAACGGCAAAAAGCAATTGGTAATTTGAATCACTTTCTTCAAACCCGGGTCAATTGCAATGCCGACAAGCTTTCACCGTTGGTCGTCAACGAAAGCCGGCGCAACCTGAACCTGTTTGCACAACAACTGAACAACCCGAACATTCCAGCAGACAAAAAACTGTCTTGCGCACTGGCCTTGGCAGAGGGGCTGGGCGTGTGCAATGAAGGCGAAACGCTGAACATTCTTGAAAACACCAGAGACCTGTGCAGCCAGCAAACAGGCTTGGCCGGGGTGTTGACCCGCGCCAAAAACAACCTTATCGAGCAACACCTTCAACAATTGGTAAGGCATGAAGACAAGCCACGTTTAAATGACAAACTTGCCTTGCAACTTGAAATTCACCATATTCAAGCCCTGAAGAATCATGTGGCAGGGCAATGGGGATTGGAAGTAGTTGAGGACCGGTACGCCACACAGGCTTACCAAAACCAGGCGGGCCCGATGGCTGAAGAATTACTTCGGCAAACCATTACACCCGCCGTGCTGGCCAATACAGTTGCCGAACAAATTGCCCAAACGTTTTGCAACCACACCCACAGTAAATTAAGTACCGGCATCCCGACTGAACAACTGAAAACCGAGCCTTTGCGCCGGGCCATTCAGGCTGAATTCGGATCGGAAATTGAACTGGAAAACTGCCTTGAATTCAATGCCGACTACACCCAGGTGAAATTAAAGCCATTGGCCGAAATTTCACTGCATGTCATTGAAAAATGCCAAGACCTGGGCTTGATAAACCCACATGCCAATCCCGTTGGTGTGCTGAAACAAAGCACCCCCGATCTTCAAGCGTGCATCAAGCAGGTGGGCTTCCTGCGCGGCGCACCTGCCAACAACCCCGCATATTCGCCCATGTTGTGTAACTTCTGGGCAGGCTACACAAAAACTGTGGTGTCCGATTCCGAGAAAAAACGACATCAGAAGGAGAACTCTCCCGCCGACGTGGTCCGCATTCTGAGAAAGCTTGATATCCAGACCTGATTGAATTCGCACCAGTACGGTGCAACAATTGCCTAAAAAGCGGGCATCGTTTTTGCAACTAATGCCCCACTTTTAACCAAAAACCTCAAAATTCACCAAAATGGAACAAATTACTCTCGCACTGGACACTCTTTTTGTGCTTCTAGGCGCCATCATGGTGCTTGCAATGCACGCCGGTTTTGCATTTCTGGAAGTGGGCACGGTGCGCCACAAGAACCAGGTCAATGCCCTTGTCAAAATTCTGGCTGATTTTTCAGTCAGCACCATCAGCTACTTCTTCATCGGTTATGCCATTGCTTATGGCGTGGGTTTTTACGAACCAGCCACCGTGCTTAATGAAGGCAACGGCTATTCGCTGGTGAAGTTTTTCTTCCTGCTCACCTTCGCGGCCGCCATTCCTGCAATTGTGTCGGGTGGAATTGCCGAGCGCGCGCGCTTTGTGCCCCAATTGGTGGCCACCGCGGCTTTGGTGGGTTTGGTTTACCCCGTGTTTGAAGGCATGGTGTGGAACGGCAACTATGGCTTTCAGGAATGGCTGACTGCCAGCTTTGGCGCCCCCTTTATGGACTTCGCAGGCAGCGTGGTGGTTCACGCTGTGGGTGGCTGGATCGCTTTGGCCGCCGTGTTGCTGCTGGGCTCACGCCGTGGCCGCTATACCAAAGACGGGCGCATCAGCTCTCACCCGCCCTCATCCATCCCCTTCCTGGCGCTGGGCAGTTGGGTGCTGGCAGTGGGTTGGTTCGGTTTTAACGTGATGAGCGCCCAGAAAATTGAAGGCATTTCAGGCTTGGTGGCCGTAAACAGCCTGATGGCCATGGTGGGCGGCACCCTGGGTGCCTTGGCTGCGGGCCGCAACGACCCAGGCTTTGCCTACAACGGCCCATTGGCCGGTTTGGTGGCCGTGTGTGCGGGCAGCAATATCATGCACCCGCTGGGGTCGCTGGCTGTGGGCTCCATCGCAGGCGTGCTGTTTGTGTACATGTTCACTTTCACGCAAAACCGCTTGAAGGTTGACGATGTATTGGGTGTGTGGCCATTGCATGGCATTTGCGGCGCCTTTGGTGGTATTGCAGCAGGCGTATTTGGCCAGCAAGCCTTGGGCGGCATGGGCGGAGTGTCGTTCATGAGCCAGTTGATCGGCACTGTGGCCGGCGTGGCATTCGCTTTGCTGGGTGGCTTCGTGGTGTATGGCCTGTTGAAAATGACTGTGGGTATTCGCCTGAATGACGAAGAGGAATTCAACGGTGCCGACCTGACCATTCACAAGGTCAGCGCCAGCCCCGAACGCGAAACCAGCAGCTGGTAATTTACAGGCAAATTTTTATCTCGACATGATCTCCAGGGCTTCTGAATAGAAGTCCCTGCGGATCAACACAAACACGATCAAAGCGCTAAAGGCCATCAGTAAACCGGGGTGAATCATCCAGGTGACCGAGGCAATACCGAAATAATAACTGCGCAAGCCTCGGTTGAATTCATCGCCGGCCAGGCTGTTGATGCGCGCCATGCGCGACACATAGGCTTCGTTGTAATCCTTGTCCGGATTACCGTCGGGTGCAGCACCTACCAAAATGGTCAGCAGGTTGAATTGGCGCAAACTCCAGGTGAATTTAAAGTAAGCCACCACAAACACGGTGAGCACCAATAGCACCTTGATTTCCATCAAACCGCGGCTAACCTCCCGGCTAAACGGCAAGTCGCTGGTAATGTTGACCAACTGATCGAGCGTACCCAACAGGGCGAACAAACCGGCAATGATGTAAATCGTTGTGTTGGCATAAAAAGTAACACTGTTGACCAGGTTACCGATCAACGCGGTGTCGCCCACGCGGTTGCTGCGAGAAAGCATTTCACGCGCCCACAGTTTGCGGAACTCATGCGTCTTTTGCGCCAATCCATGGCGACCAAAGCGGCTGCGACCATCGAACACGTAGTTGTAACCCCGAAAGCAAATCACAAAAAATGCAACCGCGATCCAGTCGAATACGGTGAGCAGGGAAATTGCGGTTTGAACAGCAGTCATGACGACACTCCAACAACTGAGAACAATTGACGCCAATTGTGCGCCGCTTCGGCGTGGCTGAAACGGTTCGCGGAAGCAAAAGCCTTTTTGCTTAAGCCTTCATGAAATTCGTAACTGTCAAAAACAGAAAGTATGTGATCCGCGAGCGTATCTGTATCCCCAAATGGCGCTAGCAAACCAGTTTCACCGTGCACAATCAAATGCGAGGGTCCATACGGCACGTCAAAAGCAATTGCAGGGCATGCGTGGCAAATACTTTCCATAATGGCCAGTGAGTAAGCCTCGGCCTGGCTGGTCAACAGCGACAAACCTGCACGCATGTAATGGGCCGCAGGATCATCTGTCCAGTCATTCAAACCAACATGGTTCTGCAAGCCCAACGATTCAAGCTGTGTCTTCAAATCAGACAAGAGGGAACTACCCGCCACTGCAAAACCGTAAAAATCAAGACGCGCCTCGGGATACCTCTTCACCACTTTGGCGAAAGCTGCGATTGCCAGGTGATGATTTTTCTCGGGGCTGTATCTGGCCATGGAGACAATTCGAAACCTGTCCCGAGTCTTGAAATCCGGGATGGAGTCCTTTAATTCGCACGAATGGCCAATGGGAAATATTTGCCCAGCCCCATATCGTGCAGTGATGTCATTCATTTGTTGATCGGTCAGTGTAATGACTGCATCCGGACGCTTGATGTCGTGCAAGATGTCCCTGAAATTGGAGTTGGTCGGACTCGTGGCCATATCTGCCACGGTGTGTGTATGAAGGGCATGAATAACAGGCACCACTGCCACCTGCCCAGGCGATTCCCGATGCAAGTGATCACGCGCAGCCACGGCAGGCAAATACCAATACCGATTTTTGTCCACGATGAGCACATGTTTACCGCCCTGCTTTTTCAACATGGAAACCAAGGCATAAGTCAGCCATTCCGATTCACTGTGCAAACAGGCCACGAGCGCCCCGGTTGAATTGTGTAGGCGAACATCCGACAGCAGTTGTTTTTTGTCGATTCGCTTGTAAAGCTTGGCAATGGCCAATGTGCCATCGGGGCGTAAGTAGTGTTCATGGTTCACCGCGCCATCTGAATCCAGGTACTGCATGCAACTTAAAAATCCACGGCAATCGTAGTAATCCTTTCTGAACTTCACTCCGCCAGAAAAATGATTGATGTGAATCAGCGCGTCGTTCACAGGATTGCGAACCACGTACATCAGCAGTTGTCCTTGCAGGCTCGTTACGCGAATATCTCGCCTGCCGGCGACCAGCTGGCTGCGGAGCATTGGATTCTCAAAGAGCGACTGGCCAGTGTTCAGCTGAGTTGAAACCAGCTCTGCATCCTGAAAATAATCGTGAACAGACCGGCACACTGAAGACTCGGGCAAAGCCTTGTTGGCCACCAACTTCTCGATTGACTCATGCAATCGTGGGTTATAGCGACAGGTCAACAACACTGGTCGCACATGCATCTCTTGCTCAAAAACCCGATATCGAAGCAAAGCTGCATTCTCAACGCCCGAACGCTGAAAACCAAAGTTCTGGTTCAGAAACCAAAAATTGGTCTCTTGAACTTTGGCGTTCAATGCCTTGTTTGGCTTGGCCGGTTCCAGATTCTGAGACAAGGCACCCTGCACCAAAAACTTCCGGTAAGCCACCAAACCCGATACATAGTGCTCTACATCATCAATACGCACCCGGTAAGCATGATGCCGAATAAAAAACGAACCGTTCAGCGTGTCGGGTTTCGCAAAATACATGGCCCATTCAGGCCAAAAATAACCGGTTGTCAAATAATTGGCGCGCCAGTGCAGGGCTCGATAAAACTTCTCGGTGTCCACCTGTGCATACAGGTCGGCAAACTCAGGCATGGTTTGCAAACGCGAAAGCATTTGTTCGGCGGCCATCATCAGCTCGAGCAAAGTCGGGAAAGTGGTGATGCGTGTCAGCACGAAATCCAGGTGATTTGCGAAATTGCGAATTCCGAACTCAAAGTACTCTCGCTTGGGCCTGTACTGGGTAAGCTCGTTCACGCAGTAGCTCATCCAGTGATCATTCGCTTTCCAGTGACGGGCTTCAATAAAATATTCAAAAGCCAACTCCACCGCTTGAAGCCACCTTGCCCTGCGGGTGATTTTGTACAAACGCATGAGGGCGAATGCGGCTTCACCATCGTAGTAAATAATCCTGAATTGTTCTTTGATGGAAAGATCAGGATAGTTAAGCACATGCACAAAGCGGCGAGTGCTCGGATTAAGCATGGCAACCAGGCCTTGGGCCAGTTGCTCCATCAATTCAATGTATTCCGTGGTGCCGGTCAGTTCGGTGTACTTGGCCAACGCGAGAATACACACCGCATTGCCACCCAGCTTGATTTCATTGCCGGTGTCGACCAGAAAGGCCGCCTGAATTCCACCGCTTAATTCAACCCGCTTGATCAACTCCTGCGTCAAGCAAAGTAGCGAACGTTCAATCGCCGACTTCAAAAAAGCGCTTTGTGTGACTTCCCATGCCTCAATCATGGCGTAGGTAGAACTTGCATGGCGAAGGGTGTTGTAGGTTGGAATTTCCTTGTTGAAGCATGGAAACAATCCATACACGAACTGGCCGCTGTCCTTGACTTGCCGGGCCAGAAATTCGCTGGCATTGAACACCAGCTGCCTGCAGGAATCTGCATCCAGATCGGGGAGCGTGCGACGCCCTACAGCCACACCGTGAGGCTCCAGGCCGTGCACGGTTTCATCCTTACCGATGTAAGCACCTTGCGTCAAAAACAGATACACCGGCTGATCATCATCATGATTCAACACGAATGGTTGACCATATTTCTTTCTGGCGTACTTTTCGAAATTGACAACATGGAGCTTCGCGAACTCTTCCTCTGAGCCGCCGTACAACATGGCGTTGCCGTTGAGCTCGCCCCACAAAAAAGAATGTTTGAACTGCGGATCCAGGGCGATTCCATAACCGAAGTAATTTCGTTTTGTTGTTGACAGCAGCGCCTTCAGTTCCGCCCAGCTTGTTGTTTGAATTTCGCTAACCCGATCTACGCGTACATGCTCAAAATCGATCAATGTTTTGCGAAAGGAAGTGGACACATGGGAACTTAGCGCATTCCAGCTGGCTTCAAACGACTGGCCCACAAATGTTTCTACGCTTGCGCGCTCAAGCCCATTGGAAGTAGACAACATCAAGACGCAGGGTTCGTGGTCGCGGACCGAGCTCACACCGGCAAACCAACTACCCAGTTTTTCAAGTCTGACAGGATTGATCATGGTGTCCTGCGATCAGTCAAAAGAGAATTGATAAAGCACATCCACTGCATTGTCCGCACCGGCTCGTGCGATGAAACTCAACTTGCGAGAGTATTGATAGTTCAATTTCAGAATACTGGCAGCCGTTGTTACAGATTGATCAAAACTCAGGTAAACACGATCGCTGAATCGCTTTCCCAGCGACACAATACGCTGGGAGAGCAAGGGGTCGTCCGATCCAATCACGTTTGCAGAGGCATCTGCACCGGGCGCAATAGCCACCTTGCTGCCCACTGCGCGGGAATCCGCTGCAGTCAGGGAACCAGTACTTAAACTCAAATCATCAATCCCGATTGATTTCGCAATTTTGCGCGTGGTGCTTTCGTCTTCATCACCAAAAATTGCCGCAGCTGCTGTCAGCAACAAAGTGGAATCACGATCTGCTGAACCACTGCCGCGCCCAAGGATCATCCACGACAGCTTTTCAGAATCAGGGACTGCCGGTTCACTCACCAGACTAACCTTGGGTCGCTGCGCCGTACCAGTCACTTCAACACCCGCTTCAACTGCAACGCCTTTGCGCACCGCACGAACATTCAGTCCCGGGTTGTCCAGAGGGCCCTGGAAATTAACCACGCCGCGCTCGATTGACAGGTCTTGCCCGTATGCACGGTAGGTACCACTCACTGTTTGAATGGTGCCAGTTGCGCTCAAACGCCGGCCTGATCGGCGCTGCCCACTGCCACCTACCCCTTCAAGCATCACCAAACGCAAACCACCCTCAAGTCGACTTCGCAAGCCCTCAGCATTCACGTAAAAGCGTTCGCCCAGATTGGCGCGCAACTGCAGATCAATTGGCAAACCCTGCCCGGCCAGTTCACTGCGCCCCTGAATAAACACATCGTCGCCCAAGGTTTGTGGACCACTTTCGGGCATCTCAAAATATGCGCCAAGGGTATCCACTTCCCCCCGAATTTTTAAGGGTTGGCCCTCGACACTGGGTTGCTGCACAGTGACAGTCGAGTTCACCATCATCCATCGGTCAGGGCGCTGCAACAAGGGAACCCTGTCCATGGACAGTCTTATTTCACCATTCAGACCTGTCAAATTCCAGACACCCTCTGCCTTCACTTTCCCGTTGCCCTGGATGAGAGGACCCAACTCCTCAATGTAGCGCCGAGGCGGGCGACGGTTGTATACCGTGAATTCAAATGTGTCGATACTGGCCTTGTCGGTGGTGAAGTCAACCACCACGTTACCGTCTTCAAAGCGTACCCCTTGATCCAGCTGAAACACATCCAGATCCATTGCAAACAAACGCCCCTGCACATCCGGGTTGTTTGCAGTACCTGCAATCGCCATGGCAACCTGGCCTGCACCGCTGGTTCTAACCCCACCGCTGATCATGGGCCCAAGCCAGTTAAGCTCTGTAAAGCCGGCTGCCACAGAGCCCTGCATGGCTTGATCACCAGCAATTTCCCAAGCTTTGGTTTGCGGATTCTGCTGAACCGGCAATTTCAAGTTTGCAGTCACCACACCGAAATCATCAGCAAGAATGTTCAAATCCACACTGGCCGCCTCTCGGTTAAAGTCAAGATTTGCAGTCAGGGTTCGAATATCCACGTCCACTTGTGAATCCTCCAGAATCTGCAAACCACCTGACACATGCCGGATATTCACACGACCATCCACCTTGTTGGGATTGGCCAGGTAGGTCCAGTTCACTTTCGCGATCAGGTCTTTGGGCTCTACCGTCAATTGCTTGCGCAATATTGGGGACATGCGTGGGAAATAAAACTGGGGCATTTCACCCTCAACCCGAATCTCCCTGTTCGCAATGCGAAGAATTCTGTTGTTCAACACCGAGGTGTCTTCACCTTTGAGAACAAAATCTGCAAGTTCGATATACCCCGGTGCAAGAACAAGTGGTGCTGGTGCCTGAAGTGAAAAGCTGCGGGCAGGCAACCACATTCCCTCCACTTTCAGTTGGGTAAGCTGTCCTTTCCAGCCTGAAACCGATTTCGGTGTGCGCAAAACACCGATCCCACCCGCAAAAGCAAACTCGCCTTTCAATTGACGCAAGCGGCTAAATGGCTGCAAGCCACTGGAAAATACACCCCGTAACTCATGCTGATTGCGAATGCCTCGAAGCGTCAGTTTTAATTCATTCAAGGTGTTGGTTGCCGCGCCAGGCACCTTCACTTTGCTCGCCACAATGTCACCAACCCAAGGTGAATCTGGCGCCGAACCAAGGTTGAACTGTCCGGACACTGTCTCGATTTGAATGGTGTCATCCAGTTTCAATTGGCGAACGTCGACATTGCCTTCACCCGAGAAGTTTCCGTCAAATCCACGCAGCTTTCCTTTCAATCGCGCCGTTCCCGAAAGTGGCATTTGAATCAGTTTTCCGAGGCGCGGCAGCTCATCCAGGTTCACATCCAAATCCACGAAATCAGACTGTGTTCCGTAACTCCCTTGGGCTTTCACTGTGTTGCCCACCACGTCCAGGTCCAGCAACACATTGCTTAAGCGCGACACGCCGCCAGTGGCTTTTGCAACCAGTGTAAGTGGGGCATTGGCCAAACGGGAATTCACCAAATCAAGATTGAAGTCACCCAAAGGATCAACCGTTCCAGTCTGTCCGCCTTGAACCAGAACGCCCTTGAAAGAGGCCTTCCCGTTCAAGTCACCTTGCAAGAAAGGACTGGCATCCGGAACGTAGTTGGCCGGGTTGATCTTCATCAATTCAATCTGAACGTCAGTTGGCATTTTCCCAAGCAAATCCACATGCAACTTCCCGCGAAGCTCAGCTTGCCGGTCGCGAACCAAAAGGCGATCTACCCGCAACTGCGTACCGTTTTTAGTGCCTTGAATAGAGGAGGTCAATGCGAGTCGTTGAGGCAAATTGGCAAACACTGACGCATCTAAATTGCTTGTCTTGACATCAAAATTCACGTCTCCAGCCAATACATCAAGCGTGGGCACTTGATCAACCGACTGCTTGGGCGCGCGCCATTGCATGACAGCGCTCGCATTTCCAGCCTGACGTTTTCCATCGGCCAACTGAAGCTGATCCACCCACAAATCGAGTTGTTCGGGAAGTTGATTTTGTAGAACCAACTTGAAACGGGTTTGCATGAAAGCCAGTGGAAAACCCCCAGACTGAACAATTGAAGGCTGCGCATTCCGAACCGAGAAATTGCCAATACTCTCAGAGAAATCTTCATTAGGCTCAACGGTTGCAACAATCGCTAGCAAGGCGCGCGGTGCCCCATCCAGCCAATTGGATGGATCAAAATTTTCAGCGTTTATACGCACAGTTTCAAATGGGGTTGAACCCCACAACGTAAGCACTGCATTGGCTTGCACACCCTGGGTTTGATCTGCCCTTTCTGGGTTTTCCCCTTTGGCATCCAAGGCAAGCTCCAAGCGCTCCAGGGAACCCGTTGCCGCCAGCGTGGCATTGAGTAACACATCCTCCAAATTGCGCTGTGCATTCATAGAGCCAGTGATTTGATAAGGCTTTGCCAAAGTCATTTCGAGTGTGGAATCGACCTGTGTGTCACGCACACTCAAGGAAAAATTGTGAACGCTTAGCTGTTCCGATTGAACCGAGGCCTTCACATACACCTGCTTCAATTCTTCACCATTCACCAACAATTGCCGCATGCTGAAATTCTGCAAATCCAGATCAACTGGAAGGCTGATTTTTTCCGGCAATACCAAAGGTGTATCGTCTTCAGAAGGCGGTGAATCGACGCGCACAACCTGTGCAGACAAATTGGTGATTCGAATCAATCGATTCAAGGCACCCGACCAGTCAATTACCAGCTGAATTTGCTCAGCTTCAACCTTGGTGTCCTCTTGCTGCCATCGAATAAACTCCAGGTCAAACCCTTGCCACAACGTGCCCTGAATGCGGCCAAACTCAAGTTGTTGGTCCGTATTGGCATTCACCCAGTCCTGCGCTTGAGCAACAGTAAACCGAAGGCCTTGTTCCGAGTGAACCACCCACAAAATTCCGGCTGTAGCAGCCACCATGGCCGCCAGCAGCAATGTACAAAAGGCAAAGAAACCGCGCTTCAAAATGCCACCCCCAGCGCGAAGTGAATTCTTAAATTGTCCTGGTCTGCGGCTTTGGCCACATCGAAAGCAATAGGACCGGCAGGCGTTTTGTATCGAACCCCCACGCCAATTGCTGGTTTGGGATCAAAGTCGCTCCAGTTGTCTGATACATCACCCACGTCCGTAAAAACTGCGGCGCCAAGCGGCCCCCCATCAAACCAGCGTGTGTACTCCAGGCTACCGATCATCACGCGACGACCGCCCACCAAAACCCCCTGATCAATAACACCCAGGTCAAGAAAGTCGAATCCGCGAAGGCTATTGGTGCCCCCGGCGCGAAAGAGGTAATCCTGTGGAATATCCCGGCGTGCACTGGCCACCACCGTACCAGCCTCGAATCGGGCAGAAAATAAATTCTCCCGGGACGGTGACCAAAATTTTTGTACTCGCCCGTACAAACGCACAAAATCCTGATCGGAGGCAAACTGTTCTGCAGCAACAGCCAGTTGACCAAAGGCAATATATCCTTCAGAGGGATTCAATCGGTCGTCAACAGCATTTCTTGTCCAGGATGAACTTGCAACCAGCGCCTGGGTTTGTCCAAAATTGATGCCAAGCGCCCTTCGCTCTTCCAGCTGAAAATTCAGACCCAAACGGTAATCATTGATGCCTTTGTTGAACTCCCTGATCACGCCCACAGAAGAGCGATCCACTTCAAGGTTCGATATTTCCTGATGATCAATTGCAACCCCAACCGAATCGGTAATGCCGCGGGTTGACGGGGGAAGAAATACATCGGCATAAGCCGATTGACGCTTTTGCTCAACCCGAACACCAGTGACAAGTGAATAAGCCCGATCAAACAAGTTATTGAATTGATAAGTAGCCTCGGTCCGAAACCCGGTGTTGGAGCTGTAACCTGCACCCAACCCCAGACGCTTGCTGTCACTTTCCATCACCGTGACTTCGATTGGAACATTCACGGGCTGTCGGTCATCTGCGTCAATTTTCACGTCCACAGCTGAGAAGTAGGTTGTTCCTTGAAGATCCGCCAGCAAAGTCAACAGCCGTTCCTGTTCATATCGATCGCCAGGACGAATGGTGTTGTAACGTGAAACCAGGTCTTTGGGGTATTTGTTCAGGCCTTCTATTTGCAACTCGCCAAAAGTAAACACAGGGCCACTGTCGTAAACCACGCGCAATGCAACTGTGTTTTTCTCGGGGTCGACATCGGCAACGCTTTCTGAAAGAGTTGCCGCAGCGAAATCTTTGGCCAGCATGTCTCGCAAAAGACTGTCTTTGCTGGCACTCCAATCCGCTTGATTAAAGGGTTGACCAACCCCCAACAGCCACAAGGTTTTCAGCCGCTCACGGCGCTGCGCAAATTCATCCTGGTTGATTTCGCCATCGAATTCAATATCCACCGAGACAATTTTACTTTGCACCCCCGGCTCGATTTTGATGTTCAGCGGTGGCGCCACATCCTCAGGAACTGTTTCATCAACAATTCGCTGAATGGAGGGGGAAAAATAACCTTCAGTACCCAAGGCATCTCGAATGGCGGGCCGCAATCTCCTGAAGAGTTGCCATGCATCCCCGTTGTCATTCACCTGTGCAGTCAAGCGTATTTGTCGCGTGGACTGCTCAATCAAATCGTTGAACTCAGAAGCAGTTTGATAATTCACAATCGGTGGATCAAACTCGGTCACCGTGTCTTGAGCGTAAACCAAGCCAATGGGTAGGCCTATTGCACAGCAAGTGGCACAAAGCCAGCGAACAGCCCTGCTTTTGTGGTTAGCCAAAAACTTCTTCATGCTTTCCTGAATGGATTAATCGATTCTCCCTAGGTTGACACTTTGACACCCCGGCAAGACATCGTGAATTGGTCAAGCCCAAATTGCCAATAAAAATACACAAATTTACCCTGAGGCCGACTCAATCTCATTGAAAGTCAGGCGGGGGATCAAAAACTACAATCTCTCATCCGAATATTTACGGGGAACCCCCACCAAAATGGGTCCCCCAAGGAGACAAGCGCAAGAAAAAAAATCTCTGTTAAATGACATGAATTTGACATCCAGCAACTGCAAACCAAGGCAATACATTGGATCAATTATTGCAATAAACAACCACAGAACCATCGCCAATAAACAATCAATTCTCAATTATTTAATTTCTATTTAACAATTGCATTTGTCTTTCCCGGCGAACGAAAATTAATCATGCAGATATTTGTATTTTCCTGAATCCGATTGAATCGGCTGTGAGTAAAACGCTTATAGCAGTGGATTTGCCTACGAAACTCTCTAGCCCCAAGGAAATGTGAATCATGGAAAACGCCAACCCCGACGTGGGAATAATTAAATCGCCAGCCGGTCTTCAGGTAGAACGCGGCGGCAAGATCGTTGAGCTAAGTCAGGGCGATGCCTTGAAGTGGAATGACGTTGTAACCAACACTGGCACCCAGACCGTAGAAGTATTAATGCCTGCGGTGTCCGCCGGACATGGTGACACGCTGCTGCAACTTGCACCCAACGCGTCAGCCAAGCTGGAACAGATTACTTCCACCGTTGCGGATGGTGCAACCCGAACAGAGGTTGTCGCGCTGAGCGAAGGCGTGGAGTTGTACGACATTGACAATGATGTCAGTTCGGCAATCCTGACCCCATACGAAGGGACAATGTCAGGCTTGGTTGGTGCCGGTCTGTTGGCCGGCGGTAGCGCTGGCGCCGGTGTAGGCGCAGCTATTGGTGGCGCCGCCCTCGGTGCAATCGCGCTAAGCGACGACGGTGACGACACAGTAACTACAGTTGACCCAAGCGACGACAGCGATTCCGACTCCGATTCTGACTCCGACAGCGACTCCGACTCCGACAGCGATTCCGACTCTGACAGCGATTCTGATTCCGACTCTGACAGCGATTCCGACTCCGACAGCGATTCTGACTCCGACAGCGATTCTGACTCCGACAGCGATTCTGACTCCGACAGCGATTCCGACTCCGACAGCGATTCTGACTCCGACAGCGATTCTGACTCCGACAGCGATTCCGACTCCGACAGCGATTCTGACTCCGACAGCGATTCCGACTCCGACAGCGATTCTGACTCCGACAGCGATTCCGACTCCGACAGCGATTCTGACTCCGACAGCGATGCAGAAGGCGACACCTCTGGCCTGATCGGCGGTATCGAGTCACTGAACGATGGCTTGGAACAAACTCCGCTTGCGCCAATCACTGCCGTGACAGGCGCGGTGGCTGATGGTCTTGCCACAGTATCGGATGGCATCGCGGGTGTGTCTGACCAAGACCCCACCGGCGTCGCCAACCTGCTGGCTGAAACAGTGGGCCAACCGCAAGAAGGCTACACCAACGAGCAGGAAGGCCTTGCCGGTACGGTAAGCAACCTTTCTCAAGGTTTGGCTGAAGGCGCAGAGCCAACACCACTGGATCCACTTGTTGATCCCTTGGCGCAAACTTTGGGCTACAGCGAGAACGAGCCCGCCGCGCAGGAAGGTGTAATTTCGGCAGCAGCAGCTAACCCACGTGCAAGAAACAAAGGGGAAGTGGACGGCGTAGCCAAAGGCTTGACGAAAGCTGGCAACGTCCTCGCATCAGACGAGAGCCCATTGAGCCCATTGACTGCGGGCATCTTGGCTCCAGTTGTAGGCACCAAGGAAGACAACACCGGCTCACCCGGCGTACCCGGTACCTTGCAAGATGTGGCTGAAGGTCTGACTGACCTGACCAACCCGAACGGCGCATTCGCTCCTTTGGCACCACTGACAAGTGGCCTGGCCTTTGTAGTTGCAGGCGGTGAAGACCCAACGGGTGGACAGCTTCCTGAGCAACTCACAGGCGGCCTCGCCGGTGGTGTGGCTCTTCTAGGCGAGCAAATAACCGACAATGCCGCAACGGCTGGTCCAGGTGAACCACTGGTTGAAACTGTGGGTAACCTGCTCGGTGGCGAGCGCGCAGAAGATGACGGCGGCGAACCCGGTGAAGGTGAAGAACCCGGAGAAGGCGGCACAACTGGCACTCCACTGGACGTGATCCTTGATCCGATCGCTGAAGCAATTGGCGGCGGTGCTCCATCACTGCCGGGCTTGCCTGGCGGCGGTGAAGGTGGCATTCCAGAAACACCACTATCACCCCTGACAGACGCGTTGATGGAAAATGCGGACCCCGCTGTTTTTGCTGAGAACTTGGCGGGTGTGATCGAAGACATCGGCACCAACACACCTCTTGAGGCGGTGACCGGACCTTTGGTTGAAGCACTACGTTCGGGTGGTCTTCCAGACATGGGTGGTGGTGACGACGGCGAAGAGCCAGAAGAACCGAACCCAACAGCTGGTCCGATCGAAAGCGCCGCTCGCCAATTTGTGGATGCAGCGCCAATCGAGATGATCCCAACCATTGGTCAGCCAATTGAAGATGGCATCATCACTGGTGCTGCTGCACTGGACGGCCTGCTGGCTGGCGGAATCCCCGGCGCACCTGCACTCCCAGGCTTGCCTGG
>Ga0164290_1000712_pt1 | contig 88845 bp, 84 predicted proteins | sample Micstemetagenome_FD_108782 | JGI IMG/M metagenome (GOLD analysis project Ga0164290, IMG submission 108782) | Contaminated culture microbial community from soil near Moab, Utah, USA - Microcoleus steenstrupii SON62 (Illumina Assembly) | ecosystem: Environmental > Terrestrial > Soil > Soil crust... | reverse complement strand
GGAGAGGAAGGACGGCCGCACTCTTGGCGCCTTTCCTCTCCCCCGGGCAGGGGGAGAGGTGGCACGCGAAGCGTGACGGAGTGGGGGTGCTTCGCCCCTCGACGTCATATGCGATTGCCCTGCCCGCAAGGGGGAGGGGAACTACCCGCGAAAGCGCTCGACGATCGCAGCGATTGCAGCGTCCAAATCGCTGGAATCTAAGCCTGCCTCCGCACTCGCCTCCGCCAGGCGCCGCTGCAGCAGTTCGCCCGCGTGCCGCCGTGTCCGCTCCGCCGCAACGCGTGCACCGTCACGCAAAGCCACCACCGTATCCCGATGCCGATCGATCGCCCCCGACAGTTCCGCAATCCCCGCTCCGGTCTGCGTCGAGGTCAAGATCACCGGCGGCTTCCAGGTCCCCTCGGGACGGTCGCGCAGCAGCGCCGAGCTGATCTCCATCGCCGCGCGCTTCGCATCCGGCAGGTCGGCCTTGTTCACCACGAAGATGTCGGCGATCTCCATCAGCCCGGCCTTCATCGCCTGTACGGCGTCGCCGGAATGCGGGGCATGCACCATCACCACGGTGTCGGTGACGGTGCGCACCGTGTGCTGCACCTGCCCTGCGCCGACGGTCTCCAGGATGATTTCGCCGAAACCGGTGCGCTCCAGCATGCGCAGCAACGCCTCGACATTGTCGCAGAGCCCGTCATGCGCGGCGCGGCTCGGCAACGAGCGGATATAGACATCCGCATGGCCGGACGCAGCATCCATGCGGATCCGGTCGCCCAGCACCGAGCCCTGGCTCACCGGGCTGGTCGGGTCGACCGCAAGCACGGCGACCGAGCCGGATGCCTCGACGCGCTTGCCCGCCAGCGTGCCGATCAGCGAGCTCTTGCCGGCGCCCGGCGCGCCGGTGATGCCGATCCGGTATTTCGGCGGCGGCGGCGGATCGAAGCCGAGGCGGCCGGTTCCGTCACGCGCGCATTCGGTGAGCGCGCGGCCCAGCGCGCGCCGCTCGACCGCGCCGAGGTCGGGCCGCATCATGACGCGGCCAGCGCGTCTGCTCCGAAAGCGGTGTTCGCTTCGCCGAGCAGCGGCGGCTCGCCGTAGCGCGTGGCATCGCGTCCGTCGAAGCGGATCGGGTTGGCGACCAGCTTCAGCGTCCCATGCGCGGTCGGCACGCTCGCCACCATGGCGCGATCGGCGGTCAGCGCACCGTCGAGCGCGGCATCCAGCGACTGCACGCCGGCCACGACGATGCCTTGCGGGGCAAGCTTGTCGATCCAGCTTTCGGTGTCGTCGGTCTGCAGCAGCGCACTGATCCCGGAGATGACCGCATCGCGGTTCTCCGAACGCGCCGCCATGGTCGCGAATTTCGGGTCGCTCACCCATTCCGGCCGGCCGGCGGTCACCACAAAACGGCGCCAGAAATCGTCATGCGTGATGAACAGAGCCAGATGCCCGTCGCGGGTGGCAAAAATCTGCGCGGGTATGATGTAGGGATGCGCGCCGCCCCTCTGGCGCGCCGGTTTCTCGCCGGCATTGAGGTAGGCGGCGGCGAGATAGTTGAGCTGCGAGAGCATCGTGTCGTGCAACGACACGTCGATCTGCCCGCCTTTGCCCTGCACGATCTTGGCGAGCAGGCCGACCGCGCCCATGATGCCGGAAGAATTATCGACCACGGAATAGCCGGTCTTGGTCGGCGGCAGGCCGGGATCGCCGGTGATCGCCATGATCCCGGTCAGCGCCTGGATGACGTAGTCGTAAGCCGGCCGGTCGGAGAACGGGCCATCGAGCCCATAACCGGTGAGTGCGAGGCAGGCGATCTTCTCATTCCAGCGCTTCATGCGGTCATAGGTAAGCCCAAGCTTCTTGATCGCCGACGGACGAAGATTGGTGATCAGCGCATGCGAATCCTTCGCCAGCCGTCCGAGCGCCTCCTGCCCGGCCTCACTCGCGAGGTCGAGGCTGACGCTGCGCTTGTTGCGGTTCAGGCTGGCGAAATAGACATTGTGCGGCCCATGCATGTGCGGGCCAACGGCGCGCGCGATGTCGCCGGTGGTCGGCTCGATCTTGATCACCTCGGCGCCGAGGTCGGCGAGCAGCATGCCGCAATAAGGCCCGGCCAGCATGTGGCAGACTTCCAGCACGCGGATGCCTTCGAGCGGGCGGTCGGTCTGGCTCACGCGGCGAGCACCCGGTCGACGGCGGCGACGACATCGTCGAGCTTCTGGTCGGAGGTGAACACGCCACAGGCGCCGGCCTTGAGCAGGTCTTCATGATCCTCGGGCGGGATGGTGCCGCCGACGAACACCTTGATGTCGGCCGCATCGAAGCGCTTCAGGCAGGCAAAAGTCTCGGCGATCAGCTCCTTGTGGCTGCCCGACAGGATTGAGAGGCCGAGCGCATCGACGTCTTCCTCGACCGCAACGCGGGCGATGTATTCGGGCGTCTTGCGCAGCCCCGTGTAGATGACGTCGGCGCCGGCATCGCGCAGCGCGATCGCGATGATCTTGGCGCCGATGTCATGGCCGTCGAGGCCAGGCTTGGCGATAAGGATACGCTTGCCCTTGAGGCTCATGATGAAAGTCTCCGCCGCCGCTACAGGCGGACCGGCTCCTGGAACTCGCCCCATTGCGATTTGAGCGCCGCCACCATCTCGCCGACGGTGGCGTAGGCGAGGCAGCAATTGACCAGATGCGGCATCATGTTCTCCGAGTCGCTCGCCGCCGCGGCCGTGAGGTCGCGCAGCGCCTTGTCGACGGCGACCTTGTCGCGCCGTGCCATCACCGCCTCGTACTTCTCGATCACCTTGGCGCTGCCGGCCGGATCGAGCTTGAAGACCTCGCCGACGCGCTCGATCTGCTCGCCGCGGCGGAAGAAGTTCTGGCCGACGACCACCGTATCGCCGGAATCGATCGAGCGTTTGCGCGAGTGGCCGCGCTCGGCGATGCGCGCCTGCATGTAGCCGTCCTCGATCGCCGGAATGACGCCGCCATATTCATCGACCTCGGCCATCACCTTGCGCATTTCTTCTTCCATGCGGTCGGTGAGCCATTCGACGTAATAGCTGCCGCCGAGCGGATCGACGGTGCGGCCGATGCCGGTCTCGTAGGCGATGATCTGCTGGGTGCGCAGCGCAATCTCCGCACTTTCCTCGGTCGGGATCTGGAAGGCTTCGTCGAAGGCGCAGGTAAAGATCGACTGGGCGCCGCCCATCACCGCCGCCATGGTCTCGGTGCTGACGCGAACGATGTTGTTGTAGGGCTGCGCTGCGGTGAGAGACGAGCCGCCGCACACCACGCCGAACCGGAAGCGCTGGGCGTCCGGGTCTTCCACGCCGTAGCGCTCGCGCAGCAGCTTTGCCCAGAGCCGGCGGCCGGCGCGGAACTTGCAGACCTCCTCGAAGAAGTCGGCGTGCACGTAGAAGAAGAAAGACAGCCGGCGGGCGAATTTGGAGATGTCGCCGCCGCGGCGCAGCAGCTCGTCGACATAGGCGAGCCCGTTGGCCAGCGTGTAGGCCATCTCCTCGACCGCGGTCGAGCCGGCGTCACGCACATGCGCGCCGGCGACGCTGATCGGATTGAAGCGCGGAGTCTCGTCATTGGCGAAGAGGATCGTATCGGCGATCAGCCGCATCGACGGACGCACCGGGAATATCCAGGTGCCGCGCGCCACATATTCCTTGAGAATGTCGTTCTGGATGGTGCCGGTCAGCAGCTTGCGCGCAATGCCGCGCTTGTCGGCGACGGCAAGATAGAGCGCATAGACGATCGAGGCGGTGCCGTTGATGGTGAAGGAGGTGGAGATCGTGTCGAGCGGCATGCCGTCGAACAGGATCTCGGCCTCGGCGAGATTGGAAAGCGAAACGCCGACCTTGCCGATCTCCGGCTTCGCCATCGGGTCGATCGGGTCGAGACCGCATTGCGTCGGCAGGTCGAGCGCGACCGAAAGGCCGGTCTGCCCCTGGTCGAGCAGGAAGCGATAGCGCCGGTTGGAATCTTCCGCCGTGCCGAAGCCGGAATATTGCCGGATCGTCCACAGCCGACCGCGAAAACCGTCCGGAAAGATGCCGCGCGTGAAAGGATAGGCGCCCGGCTCGCCGATCTCGGCATCCTTGACCATGTCCGGCGTCACCAGCACCGGCACCTCGATGCCGGAAGGAATGGCGGTCGACTGGACCGGCCCTTTCTTCTTTTCTCGCGGTGCTGCAGATCTGGCGGCTGCGCTCATGCTGCTGGCTGCTTGTTCAAAATCTTGTCGTGGGCGGTCCAATGCTCGGCGTGCCCCCAGCAGGCCGCGAAATTGTCGAGCTCGGCGGCCTCCGCCGCAGTGCGGTCGAAGCAGGCGCGCGCGACGGCCTTGAACGCACGTTGCGACTGCGGCGCCAGCGCCCGCACCGGTTCGAGGAAGGTCTCAACCGCCGCCGAAAGCGTTTCCGGGGTGTCGGCGACGCCATCGAGGAAACCAAGCGACAGCGCTTCCGACGCGCTGACGATCTGCGCGGTGGAAAGCAGCCGCAAACCCTTCTGCCGGCCGACGATGCGCATCAGATCGATGCCGCCGCCCCAGGCCGTGGAGATGGAAAGCTTGCCCTGGATGAAACCGATGCGCGCATGCGGCGCGGCAATGCGGAAATCGCAGCTGGCGGCGAGCTCGGCGCCGCCGCCCAGCGCATCGCCATTGAGCGCCGCGATCACCGGCACCGGGAAGGCGCGGATTTTGTCCAGCGCCTGACGCGCACCAAGCGCCATGGCGCGGCCGTCGGCCTCGGAGCGCAGCGCGTCGAGCTCGCGCAGATCGCCGCCGGCGGCGAAACATTTGTCGCCGGCGCCGGTGATCACGGCGGCGACCAGCGAATTGTCACCGGCGCGTTGGCCAAAAGCCTGGCCTATCGCGGCGAGCAAGGCGCGGCTCAGCGCATTGCGCTTCTCCGCCCGGTTGATGAGGACGTAGAGGACACGGTCACGGATTTCGGCGATGACCTGGCTGTCCGCCGTCACAGCGACGTCTCCTTCTCGATCCGCGCGCAGGTGGCGAGCAGGCTCGCGACATAGCGGTCGAGATTTGCTTCCATGCGCTGCAGCGGACCGGCCACGGCAATGCCGAGATGGCTGTTGCCGGCCTTGATCGTGCGCGCGATCGCCATGACGTCGGCGACGTTTTCGCCGCGGGTGATGAAATAGCCGCGCTCGCGGCCTTCGGCGATATCGGCGACCAGCGCCTCGGCCGAGGTCAGGGTGTTGCCGGTGACCTTGGCGAGGGCATGCTCGCGCGCGAAGGCGTCGAGATCTTTCGGCGACAGCGCGCCGAGCATAGCCTTGCCGATCGAGGCCGAGTGCAGCGGCGTGATCTTGCCCGGCTTTGCGGCGTAGCGGATCGTGTGCAGCCCCTCGACCACCTCGAGATAGACAACCTGCTCCTCCTGCCGCTTGCCGAGGATGACGGTCTCGACCGTTTCGTCGCGCAGTGCGGTCAGGTAGGGCCCGAGCTGCTCCAGGATCGGGTCGTGCGCGGCGATCGTGGTGGCGACCTCGAGCAGGCGTTTGGTCGGGTAGAGGAGGCTGCGGCCGCCGACGGAATAAAGATAACCGCGGTTTCGCAAGGTGCGCACCAGGCCGTGGCAACTCGAAACCGGGGCGCCGATATACGAGGCGAGCTCCGACAGGCTGGTCGGTTTCTTCACCGCCTCGAAGGCCTCGAACACGTCGAGCGTGCGCCCTGCTGTCTTGATGTCCATTTTCGCATCCATGAAAATCATTTTTCGTTGTTGAATGAGCGGCTGTCAATAGCTAAGCTCTGACAAGCCATACAAATTACAGTCGAAGCCGCCGATCGGCTGCAACCGTTCGGGCCGTTTCATGTCGCTCCAGGATCATCCCCACTATTATTAGGAATTGCATGGGTACGACTGCCGACCTCGCCCGCTTTGCCGCCGACCTGCGCTACGACGCGATCCCGCCGGCAGCCCGCACCAACGCCACGCTGGCGATCATCGATTCGATCGGCGCCGTGTTTGCCGGCCTGAAGGAAGAGTCGGTCCGGCTGGTGCGCGAGCTGGCCTTGCGTGAAGGCGGCGACGGATCGTGCTCGTTGATCGGCATGGGGCGGACGGCATCCGCCTGGTCGGCAGCACTCGCCAACGGCTCGGCCGCGCATGCGCTCGACTATGATTCGATCAGCCTCACGGTCAGCGGCTTCATCGCCTCGCCGACCCTGTTCGCCGTGCTCGCCACCGCCGAGCAGCGTGGAAAGAAGGTCGACGGCACCAGCCTGGTGGAAGCCTTCGTCGCCGGCTGGGAAGTCGAGGCGGCGATCGCCCGCGGGCTGGGCGTCCTGCATTATTCCAAGGGCTGGCACTCGACCGCCACATTGGGCCATTTCGGAGCTGCGGTGGGGGCGGCCAAGCTGCTCGGCCTCAAGGCCGATGCCATGCGCTCGGCGATCGGCGTCGCCGCGTCGGAGGCATCCGGCCTGCGCACCATGATCGGCAACATGACCAACCCCTTCCATGTCGGCAAGGCGGCGCGCAACGGCGTCACGGCGGCAGCGCTCGCGGCTGAAGGCTTCCGCGCCGAGCCGGACGTGATCGAGCACCCTTACGGCGTCGCCGTCGCCTTCAACGGCAAGGACGGCTTCAATCTTGAAGACATGACCGGCGCGCTCGGCACGCGCTGGGACCTGGTCGACCCCGGCCTGGTGGTAAAGGTCTATCCTTGTTGCGGCCTTGTCCACTCTGCGATCGACGCGATGCTGATGCTGCGCGAAAAATATGCGATCGAGCCCGACAATGTCGTGCGCGTCGAGGTCGCCGTGCACGCGCTGGTGCCGCCGACCATGAAGTTCGACCGCCCGGCAAGCGGCTACGAAGCGAAATTCTCCACCCCGTTCTGCATGGCGACTGCGCTGATGGAAGGCGCGGTGCGGCTCGAGCATTTCACCGACCAGCGCACCCAGGATCCGGCCATGCTCGAGCTGATGCGGCGCGTCACCATGCGGGTTCACCCCGACCTCACCGAAGCGTCGACGTTCCTCGAAAAGGAGTTCAGCGAAGTGACGGTGATGACGCGCGACGGCCGCCAGGTGAAGCAGCGTGTCGATCGCATCGCCAATCGCGGCAGCCGCGGCAATCCGGCCGACCTTGCGCTGATCTCGGCCAAGTTCGAGGATTGCGTGCGCGGCCATCCTGGTCGCGACCGGGCAATGAAGGCCTTGGCGCTTTTGTCGAAGCCGGAGAAGCTCGCCGATCTCGGCGCGGTGATGGAGCTGTTGCGATGAACGAGAATGCGCGCAAGCTGCGCAGCCTGCTCGCCGGCCCCGAACCGGTCATCGCGCCCGGCGCGTTCGCGCCGCTGGTCGGGCGCCTCGTCGCCGAAGCGGGCTTCCCGGCCGTCTACTTTACCGGCGCGGGTGTTTCCGGGGGCCTCTACGGACAGCCGGACGTCGGGTTGGTCACCATGACCGAGCTGGTCGACGCGGCACGCCGGACCGTCGAGATTTCGGCCTTGCCGCTGATCTGCGATGCCGACACCGGTTTCGGCGGCGTGCTCAATGTGCGGCGCACCGTGCGCGAGCTGGAAGCTGCCGGCGTCGCCGCGCTCCATATCGAGGACCAGGAGTTTCCGCGCCAGTGCGGCTTCCTCGGCGGGCACACGCTCGCTTCGGCCGACGAGATGGTGCAGCGGCTGAAGGCGGCGCTCGACGCACGCCGCGACGACCAGACGATGATCATCGCCCGCACCGAGATGTTCGGCGCGGCCGGGGTCGAGGAGACGATCGAGCGCGCCGGCCGCTATCTCGAAGCCGGCGCCGACATGATCTTCTGCAACGGCGTCACCACCGAGGAGCAGGCGGTGAAGCTGGCACGCGCCATCTCAGGCCCGCAGCTCTACAACGTCTCGACCAGTGGGCTGACGCCACATCTCTCCAAGGCGCGGCTCGCGGAGCTCGGCTACAAGATCGTCGTCTACCCGGCGCACTCGCTCTTCCTGGCACTGAAGCAGATCGCCGCCATGCTCGCCGACCTGAAGCAGCAAGGCACGCTCGAGCCGTGGCTGCCGAAGATGATCGATTTCGACGAATGGAAGCGCGTCTCCGGCATTAACGAGGCCGAAGCGACGGAGCGGCGTTTCGCTTAGTGGGAGAGCTTTTCAAGCCTGTTCGGGCTGCTAGTGCCGGGCAGGGCCGCGCCGCTCACTCACAGGATATGGAACGCATTGGTGACGGAGGGCAGGCCGCCATCGTCGCCGAGTTCGGAGAATGGCTGGCCGATCAGATCGACCTGTCCGGCGCGTACGTCGGAGAGCGCCAGAGTGATCGACGGCACCTCCTCGGGCGCAGAAGCTACGGGCATGCTGGCGACTGCCGGCGCCATACCGTCGTCGTAGAAAATCTCCGCCAGCATGCCCTCTCCGCCGATCTCCCGTTCACCGCCGAGCAAGGTGGCCGGAATGTCGATCACGTCGGCGATCGAGGGTGCACGCGCCGCCAATGGTTCGATCGCGTTGGCGAGAGGAGAACTTTCAATCAACTCGGCGACGGCCGTCCGTATGTCGGCGGCGATCGATTGGCCGATCGTGTGCGGCAAATGGCCGTCCTGGACACCCTCGGCAATCTTTTCGATCGCCATTCCCACCTGCTTGGCAATCTGTACGGCCAGTTGGTCCACGGCCACGGCCAGCGACGGCACTTCGGCTGCCGCTGCTTCTCCCGTAACGGCTTGCGCTTCACCGCGCTGCAGGGCCGGCTGCGCTGCCATGCCGGGCGCTTGATCTTCGCGCGTCGCCAGCGCGATATCCTCGACCGCCGCGGCCTTGGCGCCCTCCGGCGAGGATGTGACATGGACGTCGGCAGGCCAGTCGGTGTCCTGACGCCCGTGCACGTCGACGGGTGAATCCGTAACGTGACGAGGGGAAGCATCAGCCCGCTCGTCGGGCGTGCTGGTCCCCTGCGCGGGTCCGGTACCTTCCCGCGTCGAACTGGCAAGCTCGTCGGGCTGGCGTGGGGTATTGGCCACGATCTCTGCTGCCTTGCGTCCGGCTGCGGCATCCGAAAGCCCAACCGCAAGCGCTCCCGCCGCGATCGCCCCCGTCACTGCGTCTGTGGCGGCTACGGCGGGTTTGCGGCCGTCGGACTCGGTCTTCTTGCGGCGGGGCATCGTCGATCCTCCATCAATACTCGCGGAACGCCGTGCTCACCTCGTCGAGCAACGGGCTCATCAGATAGTCGATCAGCGTCCGCTCGCGCGTAGGCATGATCGCCTGAACGGGCATGCCCGCTTGCAGATCGATCCGCGCGGCGGCGGTGTCGTGTTCGTCCAACGCGATCTGCAACGCATAGTAGCCCTGGCCCGTGCGTTCATCGACGATACGGTCGGCTGAGATCGTGGTCACGCGGCCGCTGATGTGCGGACGTTCCTGACGTGGCGTCGACAGCAGCTCGATCGTGGCGGCCTGGCCCGGGCGGATGCCGTGCAATTCTGTCAGCCGCAGCCGTGCTTCGACGAAGAAGGCTGCATCGGAAGGGACGATCGACATCAGGCGCGCGCCGGGCTGAATGACGCCGCCCTCCGTGAAGACGGCGAGTTCCACCACCCGGCCACCGGCGGGCGCCCGGATCTCCGACTGCCGAAGCGTATCTTCGGCGAAATCGATCTTCGGCTCGATCTCGGCCAGCCGGGCTCCGATCTCGCGTTGCTCGGCCGCAAGCTCGGCGACCCTTTGCCGGTCGAGGCCGGCCCGCTCGGCCTCGGCCTCAGCAACCGCCTGCCGCGCTGAGCCGATCTCTGCCTGCTTGGCGCCGATGGCCCCCCGCAACTGCGATGCACCCCGTTCCAGTTCCAGTACTTTCGGGCGCGTGGTCAGGCCTTGTTCGAACAGGCGGCGCGCGCCGTTCAGTTCGTCCTCCAGCAGCGCCAGCTGGCGTTCCAGCCCGGCCATTTCAGCCACGGCGCCGGTGATCTGCTCGCGCTGCCTGTTGCCGCGACGCTCGATGACCTCGGCAGCCGAGGCATGCTGGCGGATGTTCGCTCTTAGGATAGCCTGCTCCGCTGCGAGAAGCGTATCGCCATCGCCGCGCTCCGACAGGCCGACCGGCGGATCAAGCTCGGCGGCTCCGCGCTGCTCGGCGGCTATGCGCGCACGCGCCATCAGCAGCCGGTCCCGATCGGTCGTCAGGACGTCGAGTTCCGCCTTCGGCTTCACATCGGAAAGGCTGATGAGCACGTCACCCTCCGCCACCAGATCTCCTTCGCCGGCCCGCAACTCGCGCACGACGCCTCCATACGGATGCTGGACCTCTTGGCGCCGGCCTTGCACCTGAATGACGCCCTCTGCCACCGCTGCATCTGACAAGGGCGCGAAAGCGCTCCATGCCACCAGCGAGCCAGCGAAGAGCATGACGACGACCAGCCCGATGACCACCGGCATTCGCGGGCTCGAGTAGGTGTTGCGTTGAAGGGACTTCATGGCCGGCTCCTAGGCTGCCTTGCGTGCCTGGGGCACCACTTTGGTCTTGATGTAGTCGAACACCTGCTCAGGCGGCCCGAACGCCTCCAATCGGCCATCGCGCAGGAACATCAATCGGTCGACTGCCTGCAGCACCGTGGTCCGATGGGTCACCACGACAATGGTCGTGCCAGCTTCCTTCAGCCGTTCGAGCGCGTGCCGCAAACCTTCCTCGCCGGCGACGTCGAGGTTGGCGTTCGGCTCGTCAAGGACCAGAAGCGCCGGATTGCCCAACAATGCGCGTGCCAGTCCAAGACGCTGCCGCTGGCCGCCGGACAGCCCGACGCCGTCGGGGCCGAGGACGGTGTCGTAGTGCCGCGGCAGCTCCATGATCATTTCGTGGATGCCTGCCTTTCCTGCTGCCGCGATCACATCTTCGATCGCCACATCTGCAAAGCGCGCGATGTTTTCGCGCACGGTCCCGGCGAACAGCCCCACATCCTGCGGCAGATAGCCGACCTGACGGCCGAACTCGTCACGGTTCCACTTGCCGAGCTCGACTCCACCGTAGTGAAGCTCGCCGGCAGTCGGCGCGATGGCTCCGATGAGCAGCCGTGCCAGCGTGCTTTTGCCCGAGCCGCTCGGCCCTACGATACCCACCGCCTGGCCCGGCTCGATACGGAAGCTGACATCGGCAAGGACCGATTGAGGGCGGCCAGCCAGCGCGAAACCGACCTTGTGCGTTTCTATGGAATTGTCCGTGTTCGGTACGCTCGTCCGCTCCGCCCTTGCCGGCACCTCTGCCAGCAGGCCGCCGACCTGCCGGTATGCCTCGCGCGCCTCGCCGAACTGCCGCCATGCCGCGACGCCCTGCTCGACCGGCACGAGCGCCCGGCCGAGGATGATGCTGGAGGCAAAGATGGTCGCCGGCTGGATGACGCCGTCAATGGCCAACCAAGCCCCAGTGCCGAGCATGAGACCCTGAAGCAGCAGCCGAGCGAAACGGATCGTGGCTGAAACGACGGCGTTGCGATCGCTCGCATACGCTTGCGTCGTCAGCATGCCGTCGCGGTCGTGCTGCCAGCGCTTCTCGATGTCGGGCTGCATTCCCATGGCGACCACCACGTCGGAGTGGCGCAACAGATTCTCGCTGAAGGAAAAAGCCTTCGATCCAGCGACCTCGGAAAGCTGCAGCGAAGGGCGCGTCAGCCGCTCGTTGAGGAGCGCGAGCAGCCCGAGAAGCGCGGCACCGACCGTGGCCACGGCGCCCAGAACCGGGTGGATGAAGAACAGCAGGATGAGGTAGATCGGAATCCAGGGAACATCGAAGGCGAAGTGCACGCCCGGCCCAGTAATGAAGGTGCGGAACTGGTCGAGCTGGCGCAACCGGCTGCCACCCTTCGAGTAGCCCTGGCTCGCCGACTGGATGATCAAAGCGCCGAATACGCGCTTCGACAGCAGCGTGTCGAGCTTGACGCCGGAGCGGATCAGCACCTGCGCGCGCACCGCGTCCAGCACGCCCATGGTCAGCAGGGCGACAAACAGGATCAGCGTCAGCAGCAGCAACGTCGCCACGTTCTCACTGACGAGGACGCGGTTGTAGATCTGCATGAGGTAGAGCGGCGAGGCCAGATAGAGCAGGTTGATGACACCGCTGAAGACACCGGCGAAGGCAAAGCCCGGCGAAAGGCTTTGCAGGGCTTTGGCGATTTCACTCTGCGAGGCTACCATGCGATTCGTCCGAACGAAGCGGCGGGACCGAAGTCCCGCCGCCTTCGTCCTGGAGCCCGGACTACAACAAGCCGCCGAGCAGGCCGCCGCTGTCGCCGTCGGAGCTTTCGAAATTCGCCGACTCGCTCGATGAGCTCGTGCCGATCACAACGGGAGACGAAAAGCCGATGGCGAGATCGCCGATGCCGGTGAACTCGCTCGCTTCCACGTCGCCATCATCCGACTCGTATGACGCCGAATGGAGGACGTCGGACGCCTCGATGCCGAAAGCCGGGTCGGCACCGAACATGAATTCCGACATATCGGAATTGGCATTGGCGCTCTCTTGGTCGGAGCCGCCAAGCAGTTGGTCAAGGATGGACATGATGTGTCCCTTCTCTGCTTCTGTGGTTGGAAACACGGAGATCAGGCGTCGCGCTTCGATCTCCATCGACACGGCCCTCGTGGCGGTGTCGTCTGCCCAACCGGTCAGGACTCGATGCGTTCCGAAAAAAGATAATCAAATATCCCGAAACTTTCGGAGGCCGCTACCGTACGCTGAGCCTATGGTTTATCGCCATATGGAAGCGCGCTACGGCCGCAGCCGCCGCGGATTTTTGAAGCCGCAGTAATGTGCCGTTGGGTCAACCTTGAATCCTGTCGACCGGGCAATCGAAGATGGAGGCAAAGCACCGTCTCGCCGCGCCTCGACAAGCTCGGGATGCGGTGCCGCCCGCCCCTCCCGTCGCCCCTTTGACAGCTTAGGGCGGAGAGTGCCTCGCTCTGCGGACCGGAGTGGGCGGTCGACCTGCGTTACCGCATGCGGTTGTGCTGCCTTGCCGACGACCGTGTGCCCGCATGAGTTGCGCGGCGGTGAGACCCTCAGGCTTGTGTTTCGGGGCGCGTCGAGCGCCGCGCTCCGTTCCTTCCTGCCGCCAATCCGTCCTCAACTCTTCAGGAATGCCAGGAGGTCGCGCGTCACCGCATCCTTGTTGCTCGCAAGCAAGCCGTGGGGTGCGCCTTCATACTCCTTGAGCGTTGCGTTGCGGATTCCCTTCACGGCCTGGCGAGCCGACGTGTCGATCGGAACTGTCTTGTCGGCGGTGCCGTGAAGGATCAGCGTGGGAACATTGAACGCCGCAAGGTCCGGGCGAAATCCGTCGTCGCGAAGCTTTTTGCGCAGGCGAGCGTGGGTTTCAGCCCGGCCATCATCGCGACGCTGCGCGACCATTCGACCAGCTCCGTGCTGACCGGGCTTTCAAACCTGCCGACACCGTAAAAAATCCTGGAAGAACCCTGCGACGAAATGCGCCCGGTCGGCTTTCATGCCGGCGGTCATATCGTCGAAGGTTGGTTGCGGCACGCCGGCGGGGTTGTCGGCGGTCTTGAGCATATAAGGGACCACCGAAGCAATCAGCCCGGCCTGCTTCACACCCTTCCCACCGTGACGCGACATGTAGCGCGCGACTTCGCCGCCCCCCATCGAGAAGCCGAGCAGGGTAGCGTCCACTGCGCCTGTCTCGGCGATCACGTCGGCAAGGTCGTCCGTAAGGGTGTTGTAGTCGTAACCGGCCCAAGGCTGGTCGGAGTGACCGAAGCCGCGTCGATCGTAGGCGATTACCCGATAGCCGGCATCGGCAAGCGCATAGGCCTGGTCGTCCCATGAGCTGCCCGAGAGCGGCCAGCCATGCAGCAGGATAATGGCTCGGCCTGCGCCCCACTCTTTGGCATGAAGCTTGGTTCCGTCACGGGTCTTGATCATGGGCATTTCGCAGGTCCTTCGGCTTGTGGATGTTCATTGACCCAAGTCTTCAACCGGACCTTGGTTCCGCCGAATCCTTGGCTCTGTAGCGCTTCAGCCACGACGGCGTATCGTCGGTCGTTTTTTCGAGAAAGCGCCGCTTCCCCGGTGAGGCCGAAGACGTGGAACCCAGACGGCAAAAGGCCCTCGCCACGGCGAGGGCCTCCCGTTTCCCTGCACTCGAAGCTACATCTTCAGGAAGGGCTGCGCCGCGGCCAGCACTTCGTCCTTGGTCTTCGGCTCATCGAAGGCTCCATCCCAGCCCTTCATGCCGCCGATCCGCCGGACCTGCGCGGCATGCCGCGCCTCGACAGAATGGATTTGCAGGGCAGCGGTCAGGATGTCGTCATTCTCGATGAGGTTGCCGGCCTGGCCCTTGTACGCGGCGACGCCAAGATCCTCGAAGGTTTGCGACAGGGTGAGGAAGGTGTCGAAGTTCGAGAACACGTCGGCATATTTTCCGCCGGCGGTGAAATCGGCTTCAGGCCGCTTCACCGCCGCCGCACCAAGCGCACCCGACAGGAAGGCCACGTGCTGGGCTTCGTGCAGGCCGATGTGCTGGAAGACGGCCTCATGCTCTTGCGGCACGACGCCTTTTTCCAGGCCGGACCGGTAGAACGCATCCTCGATGTGCTCCAGCGTCAGCGCGAAGTTGAGCGTATCGACGATCTGCTGCGGCAGCCCTTGCGCAAACACTTCCTTCGATGCGGCAGCCAGCACCAGCGGCGCGGAGGCCAGCGCGCCGAGCGACAGCGCGGCGTTGGTGAACAGACCACGGCGATTGGTGACGAGCCGCTTCGCCAGGTCGGGGTCGAGGCCGCCAAGAATGGTGGAGTTGGTGTTCATGGCGCTTCCTCCTAAAGGCTCTTCGCCGTTACTTCGGTCTTGATGAACGGATCGGCGGCAGCCAGAACCTTCGCCGGCTCCATCGCGCCATCGAGGCCATTGTCGTCGACCACGTCCGGGCCGGCGAAGGCAACGGTACCGGGCTGGAGCAGGTCGCGTATCGCGGCCGCGTGCCGGGCCTCGACCGAGACGATACGGCCGGCGGCGAGCAGATAGTCGCCGTTCTGAAGCAGCTTGCCGGCGCCGTTATAGGCCGCCACCCCCAGATCCTCGAAGGTCTTGGCGGTGGTCAATACCGACTCGCGGCTGGCGAAATCGACCTTGGAGAAGTCGGCCTCCAGCATCGGGATCGCCTTGTCGGCGAGCGCGCCCTTGAGGAAGTCGACATGCGCCTGTTCGTGGTCGCGAATGTCGGTGAGGATCTGCTTCTCATCGTCGCTGATGCCGCCATAAGGCTTGTCGACGACCATGGTGTAGAAGCCAGCCTCAAGTTGCTCCAGCGCGTACGCATAGTTGAGGATACCAATGTCGCCTTCGCCTAGGTCGGCGGCGAGTGCTTCGCTCATGCCGAAATTGGGAAGGCGGCTGCCGAAGAGAGTGAGGGCGGCAAGGCCGCCGCCGGTCCATTGCAGGACGGTCCTGCGCGTTCTGCCCGTTTCGAAATATTGACGCATATCTGCTGGCTCCTTCGCCCAAAAAACGCGACCACGTAACCGGCTGTTTTTTTCTTTGTTCCGGAAGATTTCAAAATAAATGCCAAAATCTTTCCACGGTGAATTGACGGCTTGATTCAGATCAATTTCTCGCCGACAGATGCTTCGGTCGGCGAGCGAGATGGCGTGGCGTCGACGGAACGCCGCCGCTGCACTATCTTGACGGCGGCGAGGAGCGCGCTGCCGAGTGTCAGACCAGCTATCTGTGAGTGAAGCGGCTGCCGCGGGCAGGCCCCCTGTCGGCGGCGTTGCCGCGATAGACATCACGCGCGAGCTGGCGACCAGGCCAAGGCGGGCGGCCGATATCCTTCGTGAAGTCTCGGCGTTCCGCGAGCTCTCACACCTCATGCTGATGAACCCGGCGCGCGCGGTGCAGCGCTTTGTCGATCTGGCCCTCGACCTTTGCGACGGAGGAACGGCAGGCCTGAGCCTGCTTCGCGATGGCGAGGCGGGCATGCACTTTCATTGGGAGGCGCTTGCCGGCGCGTTGGCAGCGAGCGTCGGCGGCACGACGCCGCGTGATTTCAGCCCTTGCGGGCTTTGCCTTGATGCCGGCCACACCATCCTGCTGCGTCGACCATACGAACGGTTCGATTACTTTCGCGGCGCGGCAGAACCATTGATGGAAGGTCTGATCGTTCCGCTGATCGACGGCAACGGCACGCCGCTCGGCACGATCTGGGTGGTGCACCACGACCCGGACAGGCATTTCGATGGCGAGGATCAGCGCATCCTTGAGCAGCTGGCGGTGCAGCTGGTGCTGGCACTGAAACTGCGACGCAACCGATCCGAGGCGCGGACGATGCGGCGGGAAATGCGTTCGTTGCGGGCGGAGAAAGCCGACTTGATCGACGAGAGCGCGTTCCTGAACAGCGTGCTCTCGGCATCCAGCGACTGTATCAAGGTGCTCGATCTCGAAGGCCACATCCTCTTTCTCAGCGAAGGTGGGTTCGCCGTCATGGAGGTTGACGACTTCGCGGCGATCCGCGGCAAGTATTGGCCGGACGTGTGGGGCGCCGACGAGCGGCCGCTGGCTCAGCAGGCAGTGGCGGAGGCCGCTGCAGGCGGCGTCGGCCGCTTTCAAGGTCCGGTCGCGACGCTCAAGGGCACGCCGAAATACTGGGACGTTCGCGTCACCGCGATCCGTGGACCGGACGGCAAACCGCAACAGCTGCTGGCCATCTCGCGCGATATCACGCTCGAGCAGAATGCCAGCGAGATGACCCGGACGCTGAGCCGCGAGCTCCAGCATCGCGTCAAGAATTCGCTGGGCATGGTCACCGCCATCATCAACCAGACGTTCCGGACACAGCACTCCTCGGCGGACATCCGCGCTGTTCTGCTCAGCCGCATTGCCGCGCTCACCCATGCCCAGGACGCGCTCACCGCCGGCAACTGGCAAACCGCGTCCATCGAGAGCGTGATTGCAGCGGCGCTCGCGCCGCATCGCTCCGGCACAGGTCGCTTCGAGTTGATCGGCCCTGACCTCACCCTTTCGGCCAAGCAGGCACTGTCGCTGACGCTGGCCTTGCACGAGCTCGCAACCAACGCAGCAAAATATGGAGCGCTCGCCAGCGACCATGGCCACATTCGGCTGGTGTGGAGCGTCGGAAATGGAGCAGCGGCGGCCTTTGTGCTGCAGTGGCAGGAAGTCGGCGGCCCGCCGGTGACGCAGCCTCGCCGCCGCGGTTTCGGTTCCCGGCTGATCGAGCAGATCGTCCCTGCCGATTTCGGTGGCAAGGCCCGGATCGAATACAAACCGGCCGGCGTTGTCTACGAACTGACGGCGCCGGCCGCGAATCTTCACCCCAAGCCAGACGACCGGTTTCACGAGCAGGCATTGGAACCGGAATGAGCATGAAGACTGGCCACAGCGTGACCATCCTCCTGGTGGAGGACGAGGCATTGATCCGTGCCGATCTGGCCGAGACGTTGACGGAGGCCGGCATCGAGGTCGTCGAGGCGGCCAGCGCCGATCAGGCGATCGGCATCCTGGAGAGCCGGCGAGACATCCACGTGCTGGTGACCGACATCGAGATGCCCGGCTCGATGAACGGCCTGAAGCTGGCAGCTTATGTGCGCGATCGCTGGCCGCCGGTGCGGCTGATCGTGACCTCGGGGTTTGCGAAACTCTCCCGCGACGATCTCCCCGCAGGCGGGCGCTTCTTCCCCAAGCCCGTCGATTCACGCGAACTCGTAAGGGCGATCACCGGCTGAGTGCCTGGAGGCATCGAGCGGTCAGGTCGGAAGATGCAGGTAGCGGCCGCTGAACAGTCCGGCCTTCTCCAGTCCGAGCCGGTCGAGGATCCAAAGCGTCCCCTGCCGAAGGTCGATGAGCTTCGCGTCCCGCAGCGAACGCAGCATCCGGTTGACGTGCACGCCTGAAATGCCGAGGGCCTCCCCGATCTCGGATTGCCGGAGCGGTATGTCGCAGCTTTGCGCGCGCGTCAGGCCGACCCGATGCAAGCGGGCGAAAAGCTCACACAGCAGGTGCGCGACCCGCTGCAATGCATCGCGGCACCCCAGGCTGACCAGCCACTCGCGCTGGATCGCGGCGTTGACCAGCCCCTCGCAGAACAGTGCCTCCGAGGCTCTCGGGTGCTGTCGGAACAGCGCATCGAATTCCGGCCGGCGGATTTCGGCCAGCGTGACCGGGCTGATGCTCCCGATGGAGTGATCCATTTCCTTGAGCAGGAAGATGTTCAGGTCGAAGACATCGCCGGGCAGCAGAAAACCCAGTATCTGGCGACGGCCATTTTCAAGCCGGCGGTAGCGGCAGGCCCAGCCCTCCTGCACCACGCAGACGGACTCCGGTGTCGAGCGCTCGTGCACGATCGCTTCCCGGGCGCGGAATTGGCGAACGCGGAGCTGGCCGAGGTCGGCAAGCGTCGACTTGTCCTGCAGGGAGAGCGGGGAAAAGTTGCTGAGCTTGCGAAGCAGATAATTGTTGGCAGTCAATCTCTCAATCCGACATCCGAGTGGCAGGCCGGGCACGCAACCAACCTGCCCTTGCATCGACGCAAGGGATCTCGTGCCGGGTGCGAACCTGTGATCGCCGCCCCTCAATCGGGCGAGCACCGCGGTCGACGTCATCGCGCCTGAGACACGCCGTGCGACAGGAATTACGCGATCCGGGCGGAGGAAGTTTCAAAAGGTCCGTCGCGAACCTGCGGGCGGATCGCGTTACACGAAACTCACCGGCAGCGTTTCCAATGCGCGAAAACGCATCAGCGGGCGCCAGCGCGCTTCCCCTGCCCGCTCGATGCGATCGAAGCGCGCCAGCATCCGCGTCAGCGTCGCCTTCAGCTCCATCTTCACCAGCGGGCGGCCGATGCAGAAATGCACACCGGCGCCGAAGGCGATGTGCGGGTTGGGCGCGCGGCGCAGGTCGAGCCGGTCGGGTTCGGCAAAGATCGTCTCGTCGCGATTGGCCGAGGCCGGGCAGAGCACGATCTCGGTGCCCGCTGGCAGTTTGCCGCTCTCGATCTCGACCTCCTTCGTCGTGCGGCGGCCCTGCAACTGCGTCGGAGAGACGAAGCGGATCAGCTCCTCGATCGCACCGTCGATGATGTCCGGGTTGGCTTTCAGATCGCCCATCTGGTCGGGATTGGCGAGCAGGAAATGCAGGCTGGCGCCGAGCATGTTCATGGTCGTGCCGTGCCCGCCGATGAACATCAACATGCAGGAATGCAGGATTTCGTTCTCGCTGATCTCCTTGCCCTGCCGTTCGGCAGCCGCGAGCGCAGCAAGCACGCCGCCGCCGGCATCGATCTCGCTTTGCCCGCGCAGCCGCTCGAGATGCGGGCGCAGATAGTCCATGAACGCCACCGTGGCGTCGTGACCTTCGGGCATCCTCTCGCGCGGATAATTGGCGTTGAGCGGATTGACCACCGCCTCGCTCAGCTCGTGCAGCATCGGCCCGTCTTCGCGCGGCAGCTCGATCAGCATTGAGATAACGTCGGTCGGCAGGCGCAGCGCATAATCGGGCACGAAGTCGACCGTGCCCCGCTTTGCCAGCTCGTCGAGCAGTTCGTCGACGCGCGTCTCGATCGCGGCGCGCAACCGCTCCAGCGTCTTCGGCATGAAGAAAGGATTGAGCAGCGCGCGCAGCCGGTCGTGCCGCGGCGGATCCGAGAACAGCATGTTGGTGCCGTGATATTCGGTGAGCGGCCCGTCGCCGAAACGCGAACGGAAGATCTCGTATTTGTCGACCGTGCCGGAAAGGTCGCGCCAGATCGTCCTCACGTCATTGTAGCGCGTGAGAAGAATGCTGCCGTCGCGGTTGCGGTGCAGGGGATCCTCCTGCCTGAGCAGGCGCCATGTGGCCGACGGGTCGTCGAAATAGCCGGCCGGCGGCTGCGTGATGTCGAAGGTCCGCGCTGCGGCCGCGGCATCGCCATTCCCGACCATCGTGAACTCTCCTTCAAAAGCCGCCTCAGCCTAGGGTCATGACCATCAATTTTTCAACCCGAGAAATGCCTATTCGTCTATGTGAAAGTTTGATCCATGCAGAGGCAGCGTAGAATCCCCTGCTCAAGTTGTTGAAATATTTTGATATTTTGGCGTCAGCATTTCTTCGTTGACATGAATTTTCATAATGGTGAAGATAACTTCAGCATACAGGAAACGGACGCCGCAGTGGTCGGAGGGACGGCTGCCATGGTTGCCGTGACCCATCGGGAGGAAATGGATGAACGGTCCGGACGGCGAAAAGCGCGCCCTGCCCACCAGGCTGCTCTCCTATGTGTGCGCCGCGCTGGTCGCCTTCATGGTCTTCGCCATGAGCGTCCAGGTGATCGGCCGTTACGCGCTGCACAACCCGCCTGGCTGGACCGAGGAGTTGGCACGCGTCGCCTTCGTCTACGCGACTTTCCTGGGGGCGGCACTCGCCGTGGCTCGCCGGGCGCATCTCGGCATCGATCTCGTTGCGAACGCGTTGCCGGTGCGCCTGCGTGCCGGCTTCCAGATCGTCTGGCGGCTGATTGCCTGCACCGTGCTCGGCATCATTGCCTACCAGGGCTATTTCCTGGTCGAGCGCCTCTCGAGCCAGCCGCTGACCTCGGTGCCCATCTCCAAGGGCTTCATGTTCGCCGGCGTGCCGATCGGCTGCGCCATGATGCTTCTTTACGAACTCGGCCGGCTGGTGCGCGAGATGCGCATATTTTCGACCGGCGTCGATCCCGATGGCGACGATGTGGTCGGTCGCACGCAGTTCATCGTGGAATCGCATGGAGAGAGCCGGTGACGATCCTCTTCATCGTCTTCATCGTGCTTCTCGTGCTTGGCATGGACCTGTTTTATGCCATGGCGGCGGCAAGCGTTGTCTATCTGATCGCCACCAGCTTCACCGCAATGCCGATCCCGCTGACGCTGATCCCGCAGCAACTGATGGCCGGCGTCGATTCCTTCACGTTGCTCGCCGTGCCGATGTTCCTGCTTGCCGGCGAGCTGATGTCGCGCGGCGGCGTAACCCGCCGGCTGGTGCATTTCGCGGTCACGCTCGTTGGCCACATCCGCGGCGGCCTCGCCCAGGTGGGCGTGCTGTCCAACGTGATCATGGCCGGCATGAGCGGCAGCGCGGTTGCCGACCTCGCAGCCACCGGCTCGATCCTCCTGCCTTCCATGGCCAAACGCGGCTACAAGCCTGAATTTGCCGGCGCGGTGCTGGCCGCCGCGGCTTGCATCGGCCCCATCATTCCGCCCAGCCTGCCGATGCTGATCATCGGCTCGCTGGTCAGCGTTTCCGTCGGACAGCTCTTCCTCGGCGGCGTGATCCCCGGCTTCCTGATGGGCATCGCCCTGATGATCGTCGTCTACCGCTACGCCTCGCGCCACAAGCTGCCGGTCGAGCCGCGCGCCAACGTAAGGCAGATCGGCTATGCTTTCTGGGAGTCGATCCTGGCGCTGATCATGCCCGTGATCGTGCTCGGCTCCATCATCGGCGGCTTCGCCACGCCGACAGAAGCCTCGGTCGTCGCCGTTCTCTACGCCCTCATCGTCGGCCTCTTCGTCTTCCGCGAGATCAAGCTTTCCGAACTGCCCGAGATCCTGACCAATGTCGCGATCACCTCGGCTGCGGTCATGGTCACGGTTGCGGCCGCACAGCTCTTCGGCTGGATCACGGCGGCGGAGGGTCTCGCCCATTCGCTCAGCACCTGGCTCACCTCGATCAGCTCCAACCCGCTGGTCATCCTGCTGATCGTCAACATCATCCTGCTGCTGCTCGGCACGCTGATGGAGCCGATCCCGATCATGCTGCTGACCGTGCCGGTCTTCTACCCGATCCTGACGTCGATCGGCGTCGATCCAGTGCATTTCGGCGTCGTCATGACGCTCAATCTGATGATCGGCTGCCTTACACCGCCGGTCGGCCTGCACATTCTTCTCGTGTCCGCCATGAGCGGGACGAGCGTGGCGCGGGTGACGAACGAATCCTGGCGCTTCATGGGCGTGCTCATCGTGGTGCTGGCGCTCATCACCTACATCCCCGACCTCGTGATGTGGCTGCCCAATCTCATTTACGGAAGGTAGCCGCGGCTTGAAATCCGGCGGCATCCCGCCGCCGTTCTTTGGTGCACTTTGGGAGGAACCAGGAATGCTGACTTCACTGAAACGGACATTGACGGGCCTGGGAGCGATTGCCGCCCTGACCCTTGCCTCTGCCGGTGCGCCTGCCGCCGCGCAGGAGCAGGAGCAGATCAATGCGCGCATGGGTACGGTGCAGAACGAGGGCATCTTCCTCGAGGGCCAGAAGAAGTTCATCAAGCTGGTCGACGAGCGCACCGGCGGCAAGGTGAAGATCGAGCTGTTCTGCTGCAGCCAGCTCGGCGGCGAGCGCCAGCTCGCTGATGGCGTTGGCCTCGGCACGATCGAAATCGCGGTGCTCGGCGCCACCGGCTCGCAGACCATGGACCTGCTCTTCACGCCCTTCCTGTTCCGCGATCGCCAGCATGCGCTGAAGGTGGTCAACGGCGAGATCGGCGACAAATGGGCCGAGGACTATTTCGGCCAGACCGGCATCCGCCTGATCGGTTACGTGCTGCAGGGGCCGCGCGAGTTCCTCACCAACGGCCGCGCCATCCGTACGCCGGACGACATCAAGGGCATGAAGATCCGCGCACCCGAGCTGCCGGTCGTGGTGGAATCGCTGAAGGCTCTCGGCGCGAGCGCCGTCGTCATCCCCTTCCCCGAGCTCTACCTCGCTCTGCAGCAAGGCACGGCCGACGGCTGGGAAGGCCCGGTCAACGTCATGTTCGACGCCAAGCACTGGGAGGTCGGCAAGTTCCTGAGCATCGCCTCCTGGAACTACAACTTCAACTATCTGCTGGTGAACGACGACCTCTGGCAGCGCCTCACGCCGGCGACGCAGGCGATCATGAAGGACACCTGGAAAGAGGTGGCCATCGAGATCAGCGACAGCCTCGCCGCGAAATCGGAAGAGATGCTGGCCGCGTTCACCAAGAACGGAGTCGAAGTGGTGAAGGTCGATCCGGCACCGTTCCGGGAGCTGACCAAGGATGTGTGGAAGCAGTTCGCGCCGAAGGTCTGGGGCGAAGGCGTCTACGAGGCCGTCCAGGCCGTGCAGTGAATGACGAGGACCTCCGCGCGAGGGCGCGGGGGTCCGCCCACCCTACCCAATGGAGAAGAATGTGCTGACGGACCAGAAACTGAAGGACTTGTTGCGCGACCATTTCGAAGCGGAACAGCAGCGCGATGTCCAATGGATCAAGGACACCGTCGCGCATGATTGCGAATATGAGGTGATCGGCCCGTTCTACCCGGACGATCCGGTCAAGAAGGGCAAGAACGCCGAGGGCCGCGAAGCCGTCGGGCAACTGTGGGAGAATTATTTCCGCAAATTCTCCGCCTACGACATCGTCTGCGACTACGACCAATGCATCACGGTCCCGGAGCAGGGCCTGATCTTCGCCAATGTGCGCATCACCGCCACCCCGGCCGAGGATTTTGAGGGTTTCCCGGGCGGCAAGCCGTTCTGCTACCAGACCGGCGCGTTGTGCTGGTTCGACGAGAATGGCGAGATGACGCGCGAAAAGGTGTTCGGCAGCCTCGGCCAGGTGCTGATGGACCTGCGTCGCATGCGCGATTACCTCGAAGAGAGCCAGCCGGCCAAGACCAGGCGCACCTGATGGCGGTGCGGCCGAAAGCACAGCCGGCCCCGCGCCGGCTGGAAGGCGACGTCGCGCTGGTCACCGGTGCTGCGCGCGGCATCGGCCGCGCAATCGCGCTTCGGCTTGCCGCGGAAGGCGGCGATGTTGTCCTCTTCGATCGGAGCGCGGATGGCCTCGCCGAGACGGCGCGCCTTGCGCAGGCCGCCGGCGCCGAAGTCGCCTCCTTCGATGTCGACGTGACCAGCCGCGAACAGGTGAAGGCTGCGCTCGTGCAGGCCGAAAAACAGCTCGGAGCGCTGACGGTGCTGGTCAACAATGCCGCGATCGGCAGGCCCGCCGCCTTCCTCGACATCACCGATGCCGACTGGAACGCAATGATGGCGGTGAATGTCGCAGGTGTGTTCATCATCGCGCAGGAAGTGGCGCGCGGCATGGTCGAGCGTGGCGCCGGCCGCATCGTCAACATCGCCTCGCTCGCCGCCCACACCGCCAATGATTTCCAGACCGCTTACGCCGCCACCAAGGGCGCGGTGGTCGCCATGACCCGGGTCATGGCTTTCGAGCTCGGCCGCAAAGGCCTGACCGTCAACGCTGTCTCCCCCGGCCCGATCGACACCGAGCTTGCCGCTTCGATGCTGACGCCGGCTGCACGGCGGGCGCGTGAGGAGCGCATCCCGAAAGGCCGGCTCGGCCTGCCCGAGGAGGTGGCCGGCGCGGTCGCTTTCCTCGTTTCGCCGGACGCTGCCTACATCAACGGCGAGGTGCTCGTCATCGACGGCGGCCTGCTGATCGCCGGCATGCGCGCCTAGCGCATGTCTTCCGAAAGTGTGAAGCGGTTTCGGGATAAAGACATGCGCAAACCCAAGAACCATCGACCTGTCAAAACGGAGTGACCATGTCGGACGCCAGCGACCCGCGCCTCGATCCGAGGCTCGTGCCCGAAAAAACCGCGATCGTGCTGATCGACCTGCAGAACGACATCATCCGCAGCCAGGAAGGGCCGTTCTATTCGGCCATCTTCGAGCAGGTGAAGGAAAAGAAGGTGGTCGAGAACGTCGTGCGCCTGACCGATGGCGCGCGTGCCGCCGGCGCCACGATCTTCTACATCACCGTGGTTCGCAGGAAGGACTATGCCGACGTGGTGAACCAGGTCACCGAGCTGCTCGTGGCCGGCAAGGGCGTGCCGGCGAAGAAGCAGATCTCGCTGATCGAAGGCACGAAGGGTGCCCAGCTTGTCGACGAGCTGAAGCCGCAGCCGGCCGACTATGTGCTGGTGAAAAAGCGACGCAACGCCTTCCACCAGACCGAGCTGGACTTCCATCTGCGCGCGCGCGGCATCACCACCATCGTCATCGGCGGCGTCGCCACCGATCTCGGCGTGGAAAACACCGTTCGCGATGCCTGGGACCGCGATTACAATGTCGTCGTCGTCGAGGACATTTCGGTCGCCGTGCCGGCGGCCGCGCATGACAATGCGATCAAATCGATCTTCCCGCGCATGGCCCGCATCATGACCGTCGACAAGGTGCTCGAGGAGCTGAAGAAGGCCTAAGCACGCCGCGACCATGCAGGATCTCGCGAAACTCCTGCTCGGCGACCTCGAAGTCTGGCAGTTTCTCCTGGTGCTCGTCGCGGCCTTCGCGACGAGCATTTTTCATACCGTCAGCGGCTTTGCCGGCGGCGTGCTGCTTTCTTTCCTCGTCGCGCCGCTGCTGGGTGTCGAGGCGGTCGTCCCGGTCCTCGCCGTCGCGCTCACGATCAGCGCCACGTCGCGCGTCTGGGCCTTTCGCAACGATGTCGACTGGCGGGTGCTCGCCAACGTCATGCTGCCGGCCGTGCCGTGCATCGCATTGAGCGCGCTGGTCTACAGCCGGCTGCCGGTCGATGCGATCTCGATCATCCTCGGCGTATTCCTGATCCTCACAATTGTCCTCAGACGACCGCTGCAGCGGCGCGGCCAGCGCGTGGGTGTGGTCGGTCTGGCTGCGGCCGGCGCCGTGTTCGGTGCGATGTCCGGCGTCACCATCGGCGCCGGCATGATCCTCGCGCCGTTCCTCATCGGTCGCGGCCTGCTGCGCGAGCGCATGGCGGCGGTCTTTGCCTGCATCGCCTTCCTGCTCAACGCCACCAAGAGCGGCGTCTTCCTCGCCACCGCCACGCTCGACGCGCATCTCGTCCTGCTCGGCGCCGCGATCGGCCTTTGCACGATACCCGGCACGTATCTCGGCTACTCGATCCTGAAGCGCACGCCGGTGCGCATGCACACCGCCTTCGTCGAAGCCCTGGTCGCCGTGGGCGGTGTTGGCTTCCTGGCCTACGGCGTCATGCGGTCGGCGGGCTGAAGCGCCGCGCTGGTTTTGAGTTCCCGGAGACGGAGCGCCGACGCTTCAGCTCTGCGGCAGGCTCTGCACAATGAAATTCGCAGCACTCCCAAGGTCGTGCGCAACCGCGGCTTCAGCACCTTTGGAATCGCCGCGCTCGAGCGCCGCAATGATTGCCTCGTGCTTGCGCATCGTGTCGGTCAGGTTGAATTCGTGCGGATGGTGGTGAAGCATCGGGCCGATCCGCATCCACAGATTCTCGATGATGGCCAGCAGCGACGGCAAGCGCGATTCCTCGTAGACCGTGAAGTGGAACTGGAAGTTCTGCGCCAGATATTGGTGCGGCTTTTCCATCTTGCCCATGCGGGCGTTGAGCTTGCGCAGCTTCGCGATCGTGGCAGGCTGGATGGTCTTCGCCGCATGGCTCGCCGCCAGGCCTTCCAGCCGCTGCCTGATCTCGGTGATCTCGCGGTATTCGGCCACCGAAAGCGTGCGCAGGAAGAACCCGCTCTGCGGCCGGCTCTCCAGCACACCATCCGCCTCGAGCCGTTTCAGCGCATCGCGCACCGGCTGCGCGCTGACATTGAGCTGCGTCGCCAGCGAGCGGCTGGTGAGCACCGCGCCCGGCGCGATCAGCCCGCTCATCAGGCCGTGCCTGATGTTGCGGTAGACCTGTCGTTCCACCGGCTCGCTCAGGCTGTTGTCGGCCGGCGTCAGCTCCGGCGCCAGCGATGCCGGCCGGCCCCGCTTTCTCGGGCTTGTCTCGCTGTCCAGTTCCGTTCCTCCCGCGACGTGTCCGGTCGCAAATCCGAACGGAAAACCGGCTTCCATTTTTCCTGGATTTGCTCTGAGTGTGAATTCTGAAATAGCAGATTGACAGCCGGCCCGCCATAGGCTGTTAATATTGCTATATCAGATATGCCGAGTTTTTCGTCGCGATGTCAGTGAGTGCAGAGAAGCCCCTGAGGGTTCTGGTGACAGCCGCCGCCGGCGGAGCCGGCAGGGTCATCGCCGCGCGCTTCGCCCGTGCCGGTGCGCGCGTCGTGGCCTGCGACGTCGACGCGGCCGGGCTCCGGTCGCTGGAGGCGGAAGCCCCCGGCACGAAGGGCATCAAGGCCGATGTCGGCGACGAACAGGCGCTGGCCGCAGTCTTCGGTTATATCCATTCGGCCTTGGGTGGCCTCGACGTGCTGGTCAACAATGTCGGCATCGCCGGCCCGACCGCCGCCGCCGAGGATGTCAGCCTCGCCGACTGGAACGAATCGCTCCGCGTCAATCTCACCAGCCACTTCCTCTGCGCCCGCGCCGCCATTCCCGCCATGAAAGCGCAAGGCGGCGGGCTGATCGTCAACATCTCCTCGGGCAGCGCCAGGGTCGGCCTGCCGATGCGCCTGCCTTACGTCGTCACCAAGGGAGCGGTGCTGTCGATGACCACCAATCTGGCGCGCGAGCTCGGGCCGTTCGGCATCCGCGTCAACGCCATACTGCCCGGCGCCATCCGCGGCCCGCGCATCGAGCGTGTCATCACTGCGAAGGCCCAAGCGCTCGGCGTCGATCCGAAAGAGCACGAGAAGAGCATGCTCCGCTACATCTCCATGCGCACCATGGTCGAGCCCGACGACATCGCCGCCATGATCGAATTCCTCGCCTCCCCTGCGGGAGGGCGTGTCAGCGGCCAGCTGATCGGCGTCGACGGCAACATCGAGTGGGAAGAATGAGCGGACAACGCAAGGTCGCCATCATCGGCACCGGCCTGATCGGTCGCGGTTGGGCCGCCGCATTCGCCCGCGCCGGCTGGTCGGTCTCGCTATGGGACGCGACCGATGGCGCGGCCGAAACCGCGCGAACCTTCGTTGCCGCGACGCTGGCCGATATGGCGAGCGCCGGTCTCGTCGCCGACGCCAAGGCGGCCGCCGCGCTGGTCTCGGTCGCGAGCACGATGAAAGACGCGCTCGCCGGCGCCGATTATGCGCAGGAGAGCGTGCCGGAGCGTGCCGACGTCAAACGCAACGTGTTCCTGTCGCTCGATTCACTCGCGGCGCCCGAGACCCTGCTCGCGAGTTCGACCAGCACGATCGGCGGCAGCCTCTTCCTCTCCGATGTGCCCGGCCGTGCGCGTTGCATCGTCGCGCACCCGGCCAACCCGCCGCATCTCATGCCGGTGGTGGAAGTCGCCCCCTCCCCCTGGCACGATGAAAGCACCGTCAGGCGCGCCTGCGAGATCCTCGCTTCGATCGGCCAGGTGCCGGTGATCGTGAAGAAGGAGATCGAGGGGTTTGTCCTCAACCGGCTGCAGACCGCGGTCGTCAACGAGGCCGTGTCGCTCGTCGCCAACGGTGTGATCGAGCCGGCCGATCTCGACGCGGTGATGAAGCACGGGCTCGGGCTGCGCTGGGCGCTGATGGGCCCGTTCGAGACGATGGACATGAACGCCCCCTCCGGCTTCCTCGATTACGCGACGCGCTTCGGCCACCTCTATCAGCAGATGGGACGCGACCTGAACGTCGCCGCGCCCTGGCCGCAGGAAGCGCTGCAGCGGATCGAGGCGAGCCGCCGGGCGGAAACACCGGGCGATGCCGTGGACGAGCGCATGCGCTGGCGCGACCGCGCCTTGATGCGGCTGGCCGTGATGAAGAACGCACTGGCAGAGGACGGAAGCAAGTGAGCAACAAGGTCATCATCACCTGCGCCGTCACCGGCGGCATTCATACGCCGACCATGTCGCCGCATCTGCCGGTCACGCCGGACGAGATCGCGACGTCGGCGATCGAGGCTTCCGAGGCCGGTGCCGCGATCATTCACCTCCACGCTCGCGACCCCAAGACCGGCAAGCCGACGCAGAACCCGGACGTGTTCATGCAATTTCTGCCGCGCATAAAGCAGTCGACCAAGGCGGTGCTCAACCTCACCACCGGCGGCGGGCTTGGCATGACGCTCGACGAGCGCCTGGCGCCGGCGCACCGGGCAAAACCCGAGGTGACCAGCCTCAACATGGGCTCGATGAATTTTTCCGTCGCCCAACTCGCCGGCAAGCACGAGACATGGAAGCACGACTGGGAAAAGACCTACGTCGAATCCTCCTGGAAGACGATCTACCCGAACAGTTTCGACATGATCGAGCGCATCATGATCGAGGTCGGCCAGGCCTACGGCACGAAGTTCGAGTTCGAGTGCTACGACATCGGCCATCTCTACAATCTGAAACTGTTCGCCGATCGCGGCCTGGTGAAGCCGCCCTATTTCATCCAGGGCGTGTTCGGCATCCAGGGCGGCATCGGCGCTGACTTCGACAATCTGATGTTCTTCAAGCAGACGGCCGACCGTCTGTTCGGCTCGGATTACAAGCTTTCCGCCTTCGGCATCGGCCGGGTGCAGATGGCTTTCCTGACCATGACCGCGCTGCTCGGCGGCAATATCCGGGTCGGGCTGGAGGATTCGCTCTACATCGGCCGCGGCAAGCTCGCCACCTCCAACGCCGAGCAGGTCGCCAAGATCCGCCGCATCATCGAGGAGCTCGGCATGGCGATCGCCACGCCCGACGAGGCGCGCGAAATGCTGGGCCTCAAGGGTGGCGACCGGGTCGCTTTCTAGGATCGAGCATGACGCAATCGACCCCCACTCCGTCGCGCAGCGCGCTCTTCCTCTCCCCCGGGCAGGGGGAGAGGTGGCACGCGAAGCGTGACGGAGTGGGGGTGCTTCGCCTGCCTCTGTCTTCTCAGGAGAGAACGCGATGAACCGCATCGCTCCGATCAGGGCCGACGACACGCTGACCCAGGCGCGCATCGATCTCGCGGCGCTGCATCGCATCTGCTGGCAGTGGGGCTGGAGCGAGGCGGTGGTCAACCACATGACCTTCATGGTGCCGGGCTCGGCCGAGCATTTCCTGCTCATCCCCTACGGCCTGCATTGGGGTGAGGTCCGCGCGTCCGATTTCATGATCGTCGATCTCGACGGCCGCATCGTCAGCGGCGAAGGCCGCGCCGAGCTTTCGGCCGTCTCCCTGCACGGCCCGCTGCATCGGCGGCTGGCGCATGCGCGCTGCGTCTTGCACACCCACCAGCCCAACATCAGCTCGCTCACGGCGCTGAAGGACCAGACGCTGCTGATGGCGCACCAGGATTCGATGATTTTCCACGGCGCCGTCGCGTACCTCAACTCCTACGAGGACCTGCCGCTCGACGCTTCCGCCGGCGAAGTCTGCGCCGAGGCGATGGGCGACAACCTCGTGCTGCTGATGAAGAACCACGGGCCGATGGTGGTGGGCGAGACGGTTCCGAAGACGTTCCAGACGCTCTACTACCTCGACCGCGTCGCCAACGTGCAGCTGCGGGCGATGTCGACCGGCCGGCCAGTCGACACGATCTCCGAAAGGCTGGCCGCCGAAACCGGGCCGTTCTTCCGCAAGCACTATCTCGGCGAGGAAGCCGACATGCATTTCGACGCGATCAAGCGGCTGCTCGATCGCCAGGGCGCCGACTATGCGAGCTAGGAACTGATGCGTTTCGCGATCGACACCGGAGGCACCTTCACCGACCTCGTCGTCGAGGACGAGGCGGGCGAGTGCCGCATGTTCAAGGCGCGCACCACCCCGTCCGACCCGATCGCCGGCGTGCTCGACTCGCTGACGGCGGCGGCCGAAGGTTATGGCCTCGACCGCCGCGAATTGCTGGCGCGCGGCACGGTGCTGGTGCACGGCACCACGCACGCGATCAACGCCATCATCACCGGCCGCACCGCCAGGACCGCGCTGATCACCAGCGAAGGACATGGCGACATCATGGTGCTGCGCGAGGGCGGCCGCAGCGACCCGTTCAACTTCACCGAGCCCTACCCGCAGCCCTACATTCCGCGCAGCCTCACCTTCGAGGTGCCGGAGCGCATCCGCTCCGACGGCTCGGTGCTGACGCCGCTTGACGAGGCGGCGGTGATTGCCGTCGCCAAGCGCCTTTCCGCCGCGGGTGTCGAGGCCGTGGCTGTCTGCCTGCTCTGGTCGATCGCCAATCCGGCGCACGAGTTGCGGATCGGCGAGTTGCTGGCGCGCGAACTGCCCGGCGTGCCCTTCACGCTGTCGCATGCGCTGAACCCGGTCATCCGCGAGTTTCGCCGCGCTTCGTCCGCCGCGATCGACGCATCGCTCAAACCCATCATGGGCAGCTACATGCGCACGCTCGAGAGCCGGCTGCGCGAGGCCGGTTTCCCGGGCCGCACGCTGGTCGTGACCTCCGGCGCCGGCGTGATCGACGCACGCGACGCCGCCGAAGCGCCGATCCACATCGTCAATTCCGGTCCGTCCATGGCGCCGCTCGCCGGCCGCCACTATGCAGCGCTCACCGATGCCGGCCGCAACGCCATCGTCGCCGATACCGGCGGCACCACCTACGATGTCAGCCTGGTGCGCAAGGGCCGCATCCCGACCTCGCGCGAGACCTGGATCGGGCCGCAGCATCGCGGCGTGATGATCGGCTTCCCCTGGGTCGACGTGAAAAGCGTCGGCGCCGGCGGCGGCTCCATCGCCTGGATCGATTCCGGCGGGCTTTTGCATGTCGGGCCGAAAAGCGCCGGCGCGGTCCCCGGCCCCGTCGCTTATGCCAAGGGCGGCACGGAACCGACGGTCACCGACGCCGCATTGGTGCTCGGCCATCTCGACCCGGCCTATTTCCTCGGTGGCTCGATGCCGCTCGACCTCGGCCTCGCCGAGGCCGCGATCCGCGATCGTGTCGCCGCACCGCTCGGCATCGACATCGCCGATGCCGCTGACGCGATCCTGACGATCGCCACCGAAAACATGGTTCAGGCGATCATGGACATCACCGTCAACCAGGGCATCGATCCGCGCGACGCGATCCTGGTCGGCGGCGGCGGCGCTGCCGGGCTCAATTCCGTGCGCATTGCCCGCCGGCTCGGCTGCTCGACGCTGCTGATCCCGGAAGTGGGCGCAGCGCTTTCGGCCGCCGGCGCCATGATGTCCAACCTCAAGGCCGAATATCACGCCTCGCAATTCGTCACGACCGCAGCCTTCGATCACGCCGCGGCCGCCCGCATCGTCGAGCAGTTGACCGCGCGCTGCCGCGCCTTTGCCGAAGGTCCGGGCGCCGGCGCAGTCGAAACCACGATCAGCTTCAAGGTCGATGCCCGCTACGCCACGCAGGTGTGGGAGATCGAGGTGCCGCTGCGCGGCCCCGACATCGCCACCGACCGCGGCGTCGCCGATTTCATCGCCGATTTCCACCGCACCCACGAGGATCTTTTCTCATTCTCCGACCCGTCGTCCGCCGTGGAGATCATCAGTTGGACGGCCGAAATCGCTTGCCGCTTCGGCGAGCGGGAGGGACTGCGCTTCGCGGCCGGGGCCGAGGCGTCGCAGCGCCTGCCGCGCCGCGCCTATTTCAAGTCGACCGGGTGGGCCGAAGTGCCGGCCCTGCAGTTTGCAACGCTGCCGGTTGGAAAGCAGGTGCCCGGCCCTGCCATCGTCGAAAGCTCCTTCACCACGGTCGTCGTCGATCCCGGCGCGACCGCCACGCGTCACGCTTCCGGCAGCCTGTCCGTCGATGTGGGGTCGAGCCAATGAACGCGCCGCTCAAAGCCGCAGCAAAACTCGACGGCGTCAGCCTGGCGCTCCTCAACCGCCGCTTCGAAGGCGTGGCGCGCAAGATGGCGAACACGCTGCTGCGCACTGGCCGCTCCGGCGTCCTCAACATCGCCCGCGACTTTTCCTGCTGCATCGTCACGGCCGATTGCGAGCTGCTCGTCACCAATGAAGGCCTGCCGATCCACGTGCTTTCCGGACCGGACATCATGGCGCGGGTGATGAAGGAATTCGCGCCCGGGCTGAAGCGCGGCGACGCCTATCTCAACAACTCGCCCTATCATGGCTGCAGCCACGCCGCCGACCACACCATTCTCATTCCGGTCATCGATGACGAGGGCGTGCACCGCTTCACCGTGCTCGCCAAGGCGCACCAGGCCGATATCGGCAATTCGATCCCCACCACCTATCACGGCTCGGCGCGCGACGTTTACGAGGAAGGCGCGCTGATCTTCCCGTCGGTCAAGGTCCAGACCGATTACACGACCAGCGACGACTTCGTACGCATGTGCCGCATGCGCATCCGCGTGCCCGACCAATGGTGGGGCGATTTCCTGGCAGCGCTCGGTGCTGCCCGCATCGGCGAGCAGGAAATCATGGCCATGGCTGCGGAGGTGGGCTGGGAGACGCTCTCGGCCTTCGCGCGCGACTGGCTCGATTACTCCGAGCGGCGCATGACCGAGGCCCTGCGGGCCATGCCGGCCGGCATGGCGAAGCGCTCCAGCACGCACGATCATTTCCCGGGCACGCCGCCCGAAGGCATCAAGGTGAACGTCGCGGTGAGCGTCGATCCGGCCGCCGCCCGCATTTCCGTCGATCTGACCGATAACATCGACTGCCTGCCCTGTGGCCTCAATCTGTCTGAAGCCTGCTCGCGCACGGCCGCCATGGTCGGCATCTTCAATTCCATCGACCACACCGTGCCGAAGAATGCCGGCGCCTTCCGCCGCATCGATCTTGCGCTGCGCGAGAATTGCGTGGTCGGCATACCGCGCCACCCGACCTCGACCTCGGTCGCCACCACCAACGTCGCCGACCGGGTCGCGAACGCTGTGCAGGCGGCGATCGCCGACATCGCCGACGGGCGCGGCATGGCCGAGTGCGGCGCCGTCATTCCGCCTGCGGTCGGCGTCATCTCCGGCGTCAACCCGCGCACCGGTGCTGCTTTCGTCAACCAGGTGTTTCTCGGCATGACCGGCGGCGCCGCGGCTGCCGGCGCGGACGCCTGGATGACCATCGGCCATGTCGGCAATGCCGGGCTCTGCAACATCGACTCGGTCGAGCTCGACGAGCAGCGCCAGCCGATCCACGTCTATGCGCGCAAGCTCGTGCCGGATTCGGAAGGCGCCGGGCTCTATCGCGGGGCGCCGTCGATCGCGGTCGAATTCGGCCCGGCCGGCTGCGACATCGCCGTCGGTTACGTCAGCGACGGCGTCGTCAATGCGGCGAAGGGCGTGCGCGGCGGCGGCAATGGCGGTCCGGCCAACCAGTTCCGGCTGCTGCCCGGCGGCGGCCGCGAGCAGCTCGATGCCTGCGCGCAGGTCTCGCTCAAGGACGGCGAGCGGCTGCTTTCGATTTCCTGCGGCGGTGGCGGTTACGGCGACCCCGCGAGCCGCGACCCGGCAGTCGTCGCGCGTGATGCGGCCGAAGGCTGGATCACGCGCAAACGCGCCGCCGACATCTACCGCGTCGCCCTCGCCGCCGACGGCTCCGTCGACACGGCAGCGACCGCAGCACTGCGCAAATCGTGAGGCAAGGCGCGGGGGACCGCGCCGGATAACAAAGGGGAAGAAGAATGAGCACTTTGAAAAGCAGGATTTTCGCTTCCGCGCTGCCGCTGGCGACGCTGACGGCTTCGGCCCTGTCGGCCGGAGCGGCCTTCGCGCAGGACGACACGGTGACCGTCGGTTTCCCGGTGGCGCTGTCGGGTTTCGTCGCGCCTTATGATGACGGCCCGCGCAAGGCGGCGCTGCTGGCGATCGACGACATCAACGCCAAGGGCGGCCTGCTCGGCAAGAAGATCGTCACGGTCGAATCCGACACCAAGTCCGATCCGGCGCAGGGTGCCACGGCAGCGACCGAGGTGCTCAGCCAGGGCGCCAAGATGATCATGGTCACCTGCGACTTCGATTTCGGCGCGCCGGCAGCACTTGTCGCTGAATCGCAAAACGTCATCGCTTTCTCGTCTTGCGCCGCCGATCCGAAATTCGGCGTGCAGGGCATCGGCAAGAACGCCTACACCATGTCCACCACCACGGTCTCGCAGGGCGCGACCCTTGCCGACTGGGCTTTCAAGGAAAGCGGTTTCAAGACCGTCTACCTGCTGAAGGACACCATGGTCGAATACACCAAGTCGCTCTGCGACTCCTTCGAGGCACGCTGGACCGAGCTCGCCGGCGCCGACTCGATCGTTGGACGCGACACTTTCCACGGCATGAACGACACCTCGATCGCCGGCCAGATCTCGGCGCTGAAGGCCAATGCCACCCAGCCCGACTTCGTCATGTTCTGCGGCGCCATCAACGGCGCGTCCGCGGTGCGCCAGATCCGCGCCGCCGGCATCAATTTGCCGCTGGTTGCGAGCGAGTCGATGGACGGCGCCTACTGGCTGGAGGCGGTTCCGAACCTGTCGGACTTCTACGTCGCCGTTTACGGTTCGGTGTTCGGCAACGACCCCGAGGCGACCGTGAACGACTTCGTCGCGCGGTTCACCGCCAAGCACGGCGCTGCCCCGGTCACCGGCCATGCGCTCACCGGCTATTCGGTGATCGAGGCCTGGGCCAGGGCGGTCGAGCGGGCTGGCACCTTCGACACCGACGCGGTGCGCGCCGAGCTCGACAAGTTCGCGGCCGAGCCGCTTCTGATCGGCAAGACCAGCTACACGCCGGAATTGCACATCAACATCGATCGTCCCATGCTGATCATGAAGATCGTCAACGGCAAGCACGAGCCGGTCGGCCGGTATGTGACGGAAAAGCTGCCCGAGGTGAAGTTCTAAGTAAGCGACCAGCTGGACAGCGCCCCCTCCACCACACTGCGTGTGGTGGAGGGGGCGCTCCCGCATCCAAGGGGAACGGATGACGGACAGACTCGTAGCCGAAGGCATCGGCGTCCGGTTCGGCGGGCTGGAAGCACTTTCCGCCGTCGATCTCGATCTCGCGCCGGGCGAGATCGTCGGGCTGATCGGCTCGAACGGCGCCGGCAAGAGCACGATGATCAACGTGCTCTCCGGCTTCCAGAAGCCGACCAGGGGTTTTATGCGGCTGGGCGATCTGGCACTCGCAGGCCTGTCGCCGGACCGCATCGCACGGGCTGGGGTCTCCCGTACCTTTCAGTCCGTGCGGCTTTTCCGCGATTTGAGCGTCTTCGACAATGTCGCAGCCGCGGCCGCGGTGGCGCGGCGGCCAGCCGCGGAAATTGCCGAGCTTGTCGAGTCCCTCGGCCTCGCCGACCAGAGCGCCAGGCCGGCCTCGGCGCTGTCCTACGCGCATCAGCGCCGGCTGGCGATCGCTCGCGCGCTGGCGCTGTCGCCGCGTTTCCTGCTGCTCGACGAGCCGGCCGCCGGCATGACGCCGGACGAGGTGGCCGATATCGACAGGACGCTGGTGGCACTGCGCGACCGCACCGGCATGGGGCTGCTGCTGGTCGAGCACAACATGGCGCTGGTCATGAATGTGTGCGAGCGGCTGGTCGTGCTCGACGGCGGCCGCGTCATCGCCCGCGGCAAGCCTGCGGAGGTGCAGAACAACCCGGTGGTGCGGCAGGCCTATCTCGGGGAGGCCGTTCATTGAGCCTGCTCGAGGTCGAAGGGCTGACCGTCAAATACGGACCGATCCCGGCGCTGCGCGACGTCTCCCTCTCGATCGAGGAAGGCGAGACGCTGGCCATCGTCGGCGCCAATGGCGCCGGCAAGTCGACGCTGACGCTGACCGTCACCGGCGTGGTCGAGCCTGCCGCCGGTCGCATCCTCTTTGCCGGCGCGCCGCTTGCCGGCCTGCTGCCGGAGACGATCGCGCGCCGCGGCATCGCGCTCGTGCCGGAAGGGCGGCATATCTTCGAAGGCCTCAGCGTCGAGGAAAATCTGCTCCTCGGCCTCGCCGCCAACCGCAGCGCAGGCCGCTCGGCGCTCGATGATATCTACGCGGCCTTCCCCATTCTGCGCGACCGTCGCTCGGGGCTCGGCACGCGTCTCTCCGGCGGCGAGCAGCAGCAGCTCGCGATCGCCCGCGCCTTGCTGTCGCGGCCGCGCCTGCTCATCCTGGACGAACCCTCGCTCGGCCTGGCGCCGATCATGGTCGACCGCGTCTATGCGATCCTGCGCGACCTGAAGGCGAAAGGCGTGACCCTGCTCCTGGTCGAGCAGAACCCGTCGCGCATCGGCGAGGTCGCCGACCGCATCGTCGTGCTGGCAAGCGGACAGGTCAGCCTGGCCGGCCGGACGGCGGACATCCTGCGTTCCGGCGCGCTCGGCGCGGCCTATCTCGGCGGCGGCACGGCATGAATTTCGTCATACAGACCCTCGTCGATGCGCTCAGCGTGGGCTCCCTCTACGCCATGTCGGCGCTCGGCATCGGGCTTCTCTTCGGCATCATGCGCCTCATCAACTTCGCCCAGAGCGAGTTCGTCACCGTCGGCGTCTACACGCTGATGCTGGCCGCCGGGCTGTGGTTTCCGCTCGCCATGCTGCTTGCGATCGTCGTCGTGGTGGTGCTTGCGCTGCTGGTCGAGCGCATTGCCTTCCGTCCGGTGCGCAATGCCGATCCGGCGACGCTGCTCGTCACCAGCTTCGCGGTCAGCTATTTTCTGCAATACGGCCTGGTGCTTGCCTTCGGCGCGCGCCCGATCGGCTTCGACATCCTGTCGGGGCTGGCCGAGCCCTTCCTGATCGGCGACATCCGCATTCCCCGGCTCAACATCGTGACCATCCTCGTCACCGTGCTGCTGCTCGGCGCCATCGCGCTCACGCTCCGCAAGACGCGCATCGGCATCGAGATGCGCGCAGCCGCCGTCGATTTCCGCATGGCCCGCCTGCTCGGCGTGAAAGCCAATCGCGTGATCGCGCTCGCATTCGCGATCTCCGGCCTGCTTGCCGCCGTCGTGGCCATCCTGTTTGCGGCGCAGACCGGCATCGCCTCTCCGGCCATGGGCCTGCAGCTGGCGCTGGTCGGCTTCGTCGCGACCGTCATCGGCGGAATGGGCAGCCTGTCCGGCGCGGTGCTGGGCGGACTTGCGGTGGGCGCCGTCACCGTCTTCCTGCAGGCCGCACTGCCCGCCGATCTGCGCATCTTCCGAGAGGCTTTCGTCTACGCCGTCGTGATCGCCGTGCTGGTGTTGCGTCCGCAGGGCCTGTTCCGCGGCGCAGCTGCGCGGGAGCGCGTCTGATGCGTTTCCCCTTCCCGACGTTTGTAGCGCTGGCGCTGCTCATCCTCGCAATTGTCGGCGTCGGCCTCGCCGGCGGGGCGGTGCTGCAGCGCGTCGCTATCGACACGCTGATCAAGCTGGTGACGGTGCTCGGCCTGTCGATCTTCATCGGCAATTCGGGCGTTCTCTCGTTCGGGCATGCGAGCTTCGCCGCGCTCGGCGCCTATTCCGCCGCGTGGTTCACGCTGCCGCTGGCGACGAAGAAGCTGTTCCTGCCCAAGCTTCCGGGCTTCGTCCTTTCGACGCAGCTCGGCCTGCCTGGCGCCGCTGCCATCGGCATGGCCGTGGCCGCCCTGTTCGCCCTGCTGGTCGGCGTCGTGGTCGTTCGCCTCACGGGCATCGCGGCGAGCATTGCGACGCTGGCCTGGCTGGCCATCGTCAACACGGTGCTCGCCAACGCCGATTCGCTCACCAAGGGCACGAGCTCGCTCGTCGGGCTGCCCTTGGTGGTGGGACCGATCGCCGCCACGCTTTCCGCGCTCGGCGCGCTCGCCGTCGCGCTGGCATTCAAGGTGTCGCGCACCGGGCTGATGCTGCAGGCTTCGCGCGAGGACGAGGCGGCCGCGCTGGCCTCCGGCATTCCGGTCAAGCGTGTGCGCCTGATCGCCTTCGTGGTGTCCGCCGCGCTGGTGGCGCTCGGCGGCATATTGCAGGGGCATTTCCTCGGCGTTCTCACCGTCGCCCAGTTCTATTTCGAGTTCACCTTCCTGACCCTCGCAATGCTGGTCATGGGCGGCATGCGCAGCGTTTCCGGCGCCGTGGTCGGCACCATCGTGGTGGCGGTCGTCTCGGAAGTGCTGCGTGTGACCGCGGCCGGCTTCGCGATCGGCGGCCTGAGCCTGCCGAGCGCGCCCGGCTTGCGCGAGATCGGCCTGGCGGTGATCATGCTTGCCGTCCTGATGCTGAGGCCACGCGGCATCATGGGCAGCCGCGAGCTGACGCTCGCATTTCTGCGGAGGCGTTGATGATCCTGCTTACCCGGGCGATGGTGCATCCATGGCTCTGCGACCTGATGGGGCACCTGACGACGCGCCACTACATGGCGATCTTCGACGACGCCAGCTACGTGCTGCTCGCCCGCACGGGCTGGTCGGCGACGGAGCCGGGATGGGCCGGCAAGGGCTGGGCCGACGTGCGCCACGAGATCGACTATGTGGCGGAAGTCTCCGCCGGCACGGTGCTCGAGATCCATGGCGCCGTCACCCGGGTCGGCCGCAGCTCGATCGACAGCGCCATGGAGATGCGCAAGCTTCACAATGGCGAAGTGGCCGCGCGGCTGGTCGCGAAGACTGTGTTCTTCGACCTGGTCGCCAGGAAGGCGACGCCGATCACCGACGAGATGCGCGCCCGCCTGGGCGGCTGACCGACTGCCGCACCTGTCGACCTGCGGTTCGACCGCCATGCCGGGCTTCTTGCCGGGATATTCGCCCCGCCCTTGCAATCTGTTGGCGGTGCCGGAACAAGGAACCTGCTTGAGCCGCGTCCGCTGGCGGCGGACAATCGCGGTCGGCAGATATTTGAGGAAAGGGTGGCGGTGGTTGGATCGACTTTGACCGTGGCGCTTGGCGATGTGCGCTATCGGGTTGAGCGGCCGTTCTTTGCCCATGCACAACCCGGCGGCATAACCGATGTCGCAGTCGACAAGGCCGACATGGTGCATGTGCTGATTCGGCACGACACGCTCGTTGCGGGCGGTCATCCGGCTGTCGTAACGCTGAACGGCCAGGGCGAGGCAATCGCCAGCTGGGGCGGCGACATCATCGCCGATTCCCACATGCTGACCGCCCACCCCGACGGGCGCATCTTCATCGTCGACCGGGATGCGCACGAGGTCGTCATCTGCTCGGGTCGCCGGAGAAGCGGAGGGCTGGGCCGCAGGCATCAGCCGCTTCGGCCCTTCAATCATCCGACCGCCGTCGCCTTCTGCCCCAAGGGTTCGATCTACGTGTCCGACGGATACGCCAATCACAAGGTCCACCGCTTCAGCCCCCGCGGGGAGCTTATCCACAGTTGGGGCGAGCTCGGTGACGGCCCGGGCGAGTTCATGAACCCGCATTCGATCTGGGTTCAACCCGATGGGCGCGTGATCGTGGCCGACCGCGAGAACGACCGGCTGCAGGTTTTTTCGCCGGATGGCCAATTCCTCGACATCTGGAGAGGGTTCGTGAAGCCGCTGGACATCTGGGGGGATGCTTCAGGCAGGCTATACGTGACGGACCTCGTGCCTTCCCTGACCCTGCTGGCGAATGACGGACAGAGATTGGGCCGCTGCCGGCCCGTTTTGAATGGCGCGCATGGCATCTCCGGAGACAGCAGCGGCAATCTCTATCTCGCCGAACCGTCGCCGAGCCGCATCACCCGACTGACGCCGATAAATGAGGGCCAGTCGGCCGGCACGTAGCAGTGCGGGGCTCGCCTCTTTCGGGCGGAGGGTTTGACATGGGGCAGAAAGCAGCCATGCTTGTCGTCTATCCGCTCCTCATGAAGACAGGTCGCTGACTGAATGCCGACGAATGTTGCGACGATGCCGGAACCGGCCGCGTCACCACAATGGGAGAGGGTGAGCTTTGGCGAGCGCGTGCGCGCGCTGCGCAAGGCAGCCGGGTGGACGCTGGCCCAGCTTGGGGAGCGCAGCGGACTGGCTCTCTCCACCATCTCCAAGGCTGAGCGCGGCATCATCGCGCTGACCTATGACAGCATCCTGCGGCTTGCCTATGCCTTCGACATGGAGATGAGCGAGCTGCTGAGCGACACGCCGCAGGCCGGGCGTTCGGAGGCCGTGACGGTCGAGCGCAAGGGGCATGCCCAGAAGGTCGAGAACGACTATTACATCATGAACATGCTTTGCTCATCGCGCACCCACAAGCGGATGATGCCGGTGCTCGCCACCATCAAGGCGCACAGCGTGGAGGAGTTCAGCCGCTTCATCAGCCATCCGGGCGAGGAGTTCGTGTATGTGCTTGAAGGACAATTGACCTTCCAGATCGAGGGCCAAAAGCCGCGCGTGCTCGAGCCCGGCGACAGCGTCTATTTCGATAGCGGCCTCGGCCATGCCTACCTGAGCACCGGCGTCAAGGATGCGCGCCTCATCGTGGTCTGCTGGCATCCGCTTCCGAGCGACGCAAACCAGGCCGGGATCGTGACCGAGCGTATGGTCATGTAGGAATTCGGTGCGACCAGGAGTCGCGTGAATTTTCCTTTAAGAAAATTTTGCTTGTGCGCCGGCCGACAGCCATGCTGAGATCGGCCATGGTCGAGCGGGCAGATTTTGTGGTCATCGGCGCAGGCATAGCCGGCGCCTCGATCGCCTGTGAGCTTTCGCGGAACGCGTCGGTCGTGCTGGTCGAACGCGAGCACCAGCCGGGCTATCATTCGACCGGCCGCTCGGCGGCCGTGTTCACCGAAATCTACGGCAATGCGGTCATCCGCGCGCTCACCGTCGCCAGCGGCCCCTTCTTCGCCAATCCGGGTACCGGCTTCAGCGATTATCCGCTCTGGTCCCCTCGCCCGCTGATCATGGTCGCGCGCGAGGACCAGATCTCTGAACTCGAGGCGCTGTACGAGCAGGCGGTGAAGCTGGTGCCGACGCTGAGGATCATCGACGCCGCCGAAGTCGTGAAGCGCGCCCCGGCGCTCCGCCCCGACTATGTGAAGGCCGGGCTGCTCGAGGAGAATTCGCGCGACCTCGATGTCCACGCCATCCACATGGGCTTCCTGCGCGGAGCACGTTCGCGCGGCACGCGCGCGCTGCAGAATGCGGACGTCCGCAGTGTGCGGCGCTCGCGAGACGGATGGACGGTCGAGACCTCGGCAGGCGACGTCTGCGGGCAGGTGCTCGTCAACGCCGCCGGAGCCTGGGCAGATGCGATCGCCTCGCTCGCCGGCGCCGCACCGATCGGCCTGGTGCCGAAGCGCCGCACCGCCTTCACCTTCGAGCCCGGCCAGCCGGTCGATCGCTGGCCGACCGTCATCGACATCTCCGAAGCGTTCTACTTCAAGCCGGACGCAGGCAGGCTGCTCGGCTCGCCGGCCGACGAGACGCCGTCTGATCCGTGCGACGCGCAGCCGGAGGAACTCGACGTCGCCATCGCTGTCGACCGCATCATGCAGGCGACCACGCTCGACGTGCGCGCGATCGAGCGCAAATGGGCCGGGCTGCGCAGCTTCGTCGCCGACAAATCGCCTGTCGTCGGGTTCGACGACGGCGTGGCGGATTTCTTCTGGCTGGCCGCGCAGGGCGGTTACGGCATCCAGACCTCGCCGGCGCTCTCGCGCACGGCGGCCGCGCTGGCGCGGCGGGAAGCCATGCCGAGCGACGTTGCCTCGCTCGGCGTGACCGAAGCGAGCCTCTCGCCCGCACGGCTGCGGGGTGGTGGCGAACAAGCGACTTCAATGACTGCACGGCAAAAACAGGGGTGAACCATGAGAATGCGATATCTTTCCAGTTCAATGCTTGCGGCAGGCCTGCTGTCGCTTTCGATGGGTCAGTCGCAGGCAGAGGACATCATCCTCGGCGCGGCGATCGCGCAGACCGGCTTCATCGCCGCCTATGACGCCGACCCGGCAAAAGCCGCCGAGATGGCGATCAAGCAGATCAACGAGGCCGGCGGCGTGCTTGGCCGTCCGCTCAAGATGATCTACTCCGACACCAAGAGCGAGATCCCGGCCGGCGCCGTCTCGGCGATGGAGGTGCTCGACCAGGGCGCCGATATCGTGATCGTGACCGGCGATTTCGACTTCGGCGGCACCGCAGCGCGCACCGCCAACGCGCAGGGCAAGGTGGCGATCGCACCTTTCGCCGCCGATCCGAAGTTCGGCGTGGAAGGCATCGGCCCCTACGCCTTCACCTTCTCCACCGCGAGCGACACGGTGGGCACGGTGCTGGCCGAATTCGCCACCTCGAAGGGGTGGAAGACGGCCTACGCGCTGACGCAGACCAACATCCAGTACGACCAGTCCGTGAGCGCCGCCTTCCAGGCCAGGTACAAGGAGCTGAACGGCGACGCCGCGCTCATCGGCACCGACACCTTCTCCATGGACGACGCCAGCATCGCCACGCACATCACCCGCATCAAGGCGCTGAACCCGCAGCCGGACGTGATCCTGCTGTCCAGCTTCGCCCCGGCAGGGCCCGGCGCGCTGCGCCAGCTGCGCGCGGCAGGCCTGGAAATGCCGGTCGTGTCGGGCGAGGACATGGACGGCGACTACTGGCTGGAAGCCGTGCCGAACCTCAACAATTTCTACTATGCCGCGATGGGCTCGATCTTCGGCGACGACCCGCGCGAGGAGGTCAACAAGTTCATCGCCGAGTTCACGGCGCTGCACGGCAATCATCCCTCGACCGCTCACACCCTCACCGGTTATTCGGTGATCCAGGCCATCAAGGTGGCGGCCGAGCGCGCCGGCAGCATCGAGTCGGATGCGATCAAGGCCGAGTTCGAGAAGTTCAAGGATGAGCCGCTGCTCGTCGGGCCGACCAGCTTCGACGCCGCGACCCACATCAACTTCTATCGTCCGATGGTGGTTATGCAGGTCCAGGGCGGCAAGCACAGCGCCGTCGCGCTGCACACGCCGGAGAAGATCCCGGGGCGCTAGGCAATCCGGCGCAGTTGGCGGCGGGCGACCGGCCGCCAACTGCGACACGACAGAGACTAGAGCAAATCCAGGAAAAGTGGAAACCGGTTTTCCGTCCGGATTTGCGGCAAAGGCAAAGAGTTGGAGCGCTTCGGCGATTCTGCCGATCGCGAAAGCGCTCCAATGTCCGGGGGCAACGGCCAGGGGACATGGAACCGACTGCGGCACAGGGCGCGCTCGTTGCGCGTGGAATCGGCGTGCATTTCGAGGGCTTGCGGGCTCTCGAAGCCGTCGACCTGCAGCTGTCTCGCGGCGAAATCCTCGGCCTCATCGGCCCGAACGGCGCCGGCAAGACGACGCTGGTCAACGTGCTCAGCGGCTACCAGAAACCGAGCGAAGGCAAGGTCGGGATCGACGGCGCCGAGACCGCCGCCTGGCAGCCCCACAATTTCGCCCGCAACGGCCTTGCCCGCACCTTCCAGGCGGCGCGGCTGTTCGCCGAACTGACCGTGCTTGAGAACGTCGAGATGCCGGGCGTCGGTATCGGTCTTTCCCGCACATCCGCCCGGACCAGGGCGGAAGAAATCCTGACCGGGCTCGGCCTCTCCGGCCGCATGTCGGTGAAAGCGAGCGCGCTCAGCTATGGCGAGGAGCGTCTCGTGGGACTGGCGCGCGCGCTGGCGCTGTCGCCGAAATTTTTGCTGCTCGACGAGCCGGCGGCAGGGTTGAGCCCGCAGGAAGCGCAGGAATTGATGCGCCAGATTGCGTCGGTTCGCGATCGTTTCGGCTGCGGCGTGCTGCTCATCGAGCACAACATGCAGGTGATCATGCGGCTGTGCGACCGCGTCCAGGTGCTGGCGCGCGGCCGCACCATCGCGGTCGGTTCGCCGGCCGAAGTACGCGCCTCGGCCGCGGTGCGGCAAGCCTATCTGGGTGCCTCGGACGACACCGGCACCGCCATTGCCGGCAAGGCCGAGGCGCCGGCTGCAGTCAGTGAGGAACTGCTCGCGCTCGACCGGCTGGTGGTCGACTACGGTTCGGTGCGCGCCTTGTCCGGCGTCTCGCTGTCGGTGCGCAAGGGCGAGTTCGTGGCTGTGATCGGACCGAACGGCGCGGGCAAGTCGACGCTGCTGGCAGCGATCACCGGGCTGGTGAAGCCGAAATCGGGCGCCATCCGCTATGACGGCCGGCCGCTTGCCGGCGAGCCGTCGCGGCGCGTCCGGGACGGCATCGCGCTGGTTCCCGAGGGCCGGCGGATCCTGTCCAACCTGACCGTCGAAGAAAATCTTCGCGTCGGCGAAACCGTGAAGCGGGGCGATTCGCGCGCGGCGGAGCGGTTCGAGCACATGCTCGAGCGCTTCCCGGTGCTGCGCGCAAGGCTGAAGGGTTACGCCGGGCGTCTCTCCGGCGGCGAGCAGCAGCAACTTGCCATTGCGCGCGCTCTGCTCTCCGGTCCGCGACTGCTTTTGCTCGACGAGCCGTCGCTGGGGCTCGCGCCGCTGATGATCGAGCAGGTCTACGAGACGTTGGCGGCGCTCAGCGCCGAAGGGCTGACGATCCTGCTCATGGAGCAGAATGCCAACCGCGCACTCCTCGCCGGCGACCGCGCCTATGTCCTGCGCCACGGCGCGGTCGAGCTCGAGGGCGCCACGACATCGCTGCGCGTCGACCCGGCATTCGACCGCGCCTATTTCGGTTTCGATACGCGCGAGGGGGTCGCAACGCATTGATCGCGCTGCAGCACATCCTCGACGCCATCAATGTCGGCGGCCTTTATGCGCTGATGGCGCTCGGCATCGGGCTGATCTTCGGCATCATGCGGCTGATCAATTTCGCGCATGGCGAGATGGTGATGGCAGGCGGCTACGCCATGGCCATGCTGGTGGCGCTGCCGACCCCGCTGGTGATCATCCTCTCGCTCGCCTTCCTCGTGGCGATGGCATTGACGATCGAGCGCGCCGCATTCCGTCCCTTGCGCGGCAAGGATCCGGCGACGCTGCTCGTCGCCTCCTTCACCGTTTCCTACTTCCTGCAGAACTTGGCGGTGATGATCTACGGCACAAGGCCGCTGCCTTTCACCTTCCTGCCCGGCCTGGCGGATATCTACGACATTGCCGGCCTGCGCGTGCCGCTGCTGCAGTTCGTCTCGCTTGGCCTCACCGCGCTCGCGCTCGCCGGCCTCGCGCTGCTGCTCAGGCGCACGACCATGGGCATCGAGCTGCGCGCCGCGGCTGAAGACGTCGTGACTGCCCAGCTCTCGGGCATCAGGGTGAACCGCGTGATCGCGCTCGCCTTCGCCATCAGCGCGGTGCTGGCCTGGACCGTGTCGCTCATCTATTCGGCGCAGATCGGCCAGCTCAGCCCGACCATGGGCGTGCGCCCGCTGATCATCGGCTTCGTCGCCACCATTCTCGGCGGTCTCGGCAGCCTGCCCGGAGCAGCGCTCGGCGGCTTCGTGGTCGGCGTCATCTCCGTCCTGCTCGAAGTGGTTCTGCCGGCCGAGACGCGGCCGTTCCGCGAGGCTTTCCTGTTCGGGCTGGTCTTCATCATCCTCGTCGTGCGGCCGGAAGGTCTGGTGCGCGTGCGCGCCCTGCAGGAGCGGGTCTGACGATGGCCCGCTCACCCTATCGCGATGCGCTCACGACCGGCCTGCTGCTCGCCGTCGCGGTCGGCATCGTGGTGCTGGTCGGCCTGCAGCTTTCCGGCGGCACGCAGCGCATCATCACCGAGGCGCTGATCAAGCTGATGATCGTGGTCGGCACCTATGTCTTCGTCGGCAATTCCGGGGTGCTGTCCTTCGGCCATATCGGCTTTCTCGGCCTCGGCGCCTACACCGCCGCGTGGCTGACCATCCCGCCTTCGGTCAAGGCCTCGCTGCTGCCCGGCCTGCCGGCTTTCCTGGCGGCGGCCGAGATGCACCCCATCATCGCCGTCATCGCCGGCGGCCTCGTCGCCGCGGCCGCGGCGTTCGTCTTCGGCATACCGCTGACGCGGCTCGCCGGCATCGCCGCCTCGATCGGCACCTTCGCCATGCTGGTGATCTTCTATGCCATCTTCGCCAACTGGACATCGGTTACCGGCGGCCAGGGCTCGCTCTACAGCCTGCCGATCTTCACCTCGCTACCCGTCGCTGCGATCTTCGCCGTCGTGACGATACTTGGCGCAGCACTTTACCAGGCCACCCCGTCAGGCTTCCGGCTGCGCGGCTCGCGCGAGGACGCGGTGGCTGCGAAGGCCTCCGGCATCGACATCCGGCGCGAGCGCCTCATCGCTTTCGTCGTCAGCGCCTTCTTCGTCGGCATGGCCGGCGCGCTGTATGCCTACTTCCTGCAGGTCGTTGTGGCGAACGAGTTCTATCTGAAACTCACCTTCATCACCGTGGCGATGCTGGTGATCGGCGGCATGCGCTCGCTGACCGGCGCCGTGGTCGGCACCGCATTCGTGGCGCTGTTCTCGGAAGTCTTGCGCCAGACCGAACGCGGCATCGACCTCGGCTTCATGGTGGTCGGCGGCAGGCTCGGCCTGCAGGAGGTCGGGCTGGCGATCGTCATGCTGCTGGCGTTGATCTTCCGTCCGCGCGGCATCACCGGCGGGCGTGAGCTTTTGTTTCGCAGGCGGCGCTGAGCTGCCTGCCGGATTTGTGACTGGAGAGCTTTGAGATGAAACTGGTTGGCGTCGACGTCGGAGGAACATTCACCGACGTCATGTATTCGGACACGGTCGACCGCCGGATGATCGTTCACAAGGTGCCGACCACCGGCGATGATCCTTCGCGCGGCGTGATGACCGGCATCCTCGAGCTGTGCGCGCGCCACGGCATCGATGCAGCCGATATCGATTACGTCTTCCACGGCACGACCATCGCCACCAATGCGATCCTCGAATACCGCGGCGCCGAGGCCGGCATGATCACCACCAAGGGTTTTCGCGACATCATCCATATCGGCCGCCACCAACGGCCCCAGCACTATTCGATCATGCAGGAGATCCCCTGGCAGGATAAACCGCTGGTCAAGCGGCGCCACCGCAAGGTGGTCACCGAGCGCCTCGTGCCGCCTGCTGGCGAGGTGCTCGTCCCGCTGGACGAGGATGAGGTGCGCAAGGCCGCGCGCGAGCTGAAGCAGGGCGGCGTGCGCTCGATCGCGATCTGCTTCCTGTTTTCCTACCTGAACTCGGCGCACGAGGACCGCGCCAAAGAGATCGTGCTCGAGGAATATCCGGAAGCCTTCGTCACCACCTCGAGCTCGGTCGTGGCGCAGTTCCGCGAGTTCGAGCGCTTCACCACGGCGGCAATGAATGCCTATATCGGCCCGCCGGTGCGCGATTATGTGCGCCAGCTCGACAACGCGCTGCGCACCGCCGGCATGAAGGCCGAGCTGCGCATCATGCGCTCCAATGGCGGCGTCGCCACACCGGCGACGATCGAGGAGTACCCGGTTCTCACCCTGCTTTCCGGCCCTGCGGCCGGCGTGCTTGGCGGCGCGCTCTGCGGGGCGCTGTCCGGCCGGCGCAATTTGATCACCTTCGACGTCGGCGGCACCAGCGCCGATATCGGCGTCACCAATGAAGGCCAGTTCAGCGAAGCCTCGGCGCGCGACACCCGCATCGCCGGCTACCCCGTGCTCGTGCCGATGATCGACATCCATACGATCGGCGCCGGCGGCGGTTCGGTGGCGCATGTCGACGCCGGCGGCTCCTTCCATGTCGGTCCGCGCAGCGCCGGCTCGATCCCCGGCCCGGCCGCCTATGCGCGCGGCGGCGTCGAGCCGACGGTCACCGACGCGAACGTCGTGCTCGGCCGGCTCGACAAGGACAATTTCCTCGGCGGCGCCATGAGCCTCGACGTCAAGGGCGCGCAGAAAGTGGTGGGCGACATTGCCGGGACGCTGGAGCTCGGCGTCGATGAAGCCGCTGCCGGCATCATCACCATCCTCAACTCCAACATGGCCAACGCGATCCGCTCGCGCACCGTGCAGAAAGGCATCGATCCGCGCGATTTCGCGTTGATGGCTTTCGGCGGCGCCGGCCCGCTGCATGGGGCGGAGGTCGCCGACATGCTCGGCATTCCCGAGGTGATCGTGCCCGCCTACCCCGGCATCACCTCGGCGCTCGGCCTGCTGGCGAGCGAGTTGAAATACGATTCCATCCGCACCCAGTTCCAGGTCTCGACCGGGCTCGACCTTGCCCGCCTCAACACCGACTTCGCGCAGATGGAAGAGGACATCCTGGGGCAGTTCGCTGCCGACAGCGTTGCGAAGAAACAGGTGACGCTCACCCGCTACGCCGACGCACGTTATGTCGGGCAGGGCTATGAGCTGCGCATCGAGCTGCCCGCCCGCAAGATCGGTGCGGCCGGCATGAAGAAGGCGTTCGCGCAGTTCCACGAGACGCATGAGGCCGAATACGGCCATGCGTTCCCGGCGAGCCCGATCGAGATCGTCAATGTGCGTGTTGCCGGAACGGCGGCGAGCCCGCAGCTCGAATGGCCGAAGAGCAAGCCCGGCGGATCGCGCGAGAAGGCGCTGGTCAAGACCGCCAAGACCAAGTTCCGCGTCGACGGCGCGTTGAAGAGTTTTGACACGGCCTTCTATCGCCGCACCGACCTGCCGGTCGGCAAGAAGATCCCCGGGCCGGCCATCGTGCTGCAGCTCGACACCACCACGGTCGTGCCGCCCAACTGGTCTCTCACCGCCGACACGCACGGAAACCTGATCCTCACCGCCGGAGGCAAGAAATGAGCAGGAAACCCGCCAAGGCTTCCACGACACGCAAAGCCGCCCGTGCCGGCAAGCCCGCCAAGGCGCGCATCGACCCGATCACGGCCAAGGTGATCCAGGGCGCGCTCGAGAACATCGCCATCGAGATGGGCTACAAGCTCATGCGCATGAGCCACTCCTCGATCATCCGCGAGTCGGAAGATTTCGGCGCCGCGCTCATCGACGCGGAGTGCCGCCAACTGGCCGAAGCCAAGCAGAGCACGCCGCTGCAGTCCGGGCCGATCCCCGGCTACATAAAGGGCATGCTGAAGATGCTCGAGGAGCGCGGCGAGACGATCAGGCCGGGTGACGTCTTCATGCACAACGACCCGTATGGCGGGGCGACGCACGGACCGGACGTCGCCTTCATCGTGCCCGTCTTCCACAAGAAGCGGCTTGCCGGCTACGCCGTCACGACGGCCCACCACCTCGACATCGGCGCGCACACGCCTGGCAGCGGCGGCATCGTCGATGCGATCGACTGCTACGCCGAGGGGCTGCGCTTCCAGGCCATCAAGGTCTACGAGGAAGGCAGGCGCAACGCGCAGGTCTGGCATATGCTGCGCACCAACATCCGCCTGCCCGACCTCGTGCTCGGCGACATGGAAGCGCAGATCGCCGCCTCGCGCATCGGCGCGCAGCGCTACCTCGAGCTGATCGAGCGCTACGGGCTGCCGACCGTGACCGCGGCGACCGAGGACATGTTCGACGCCTCCGAGCGGCTGCTGCGTGCGGCGATCGCCAAGCTGCCCGACGGCGAATATTCCGCGACCACCTATATCGATGGCTTCCTCGACGATCCCGATCCGGCCCGCCGCGACCTGCCGATCAAGGTGACGATCCGCATCGAGGGCGATGAGATGTTCGTCGACCTGACCGGAACCGCGCCTCAGGTCTCCGACCGCCCGATCAACATGCCCTTCAAGGGCACGGTCGACTGCGCCATCTGGCTGGCCGTGCGCTCGGTGCTGCTCGATTCCGCCGTACATGGCGAAATCCAGCAGAATGAGGGGCTGACGCGGCCGATCAAGATCTTCGCCCCGGAAGGCACGCTCGCCAATCCGATCTTCCCGGCGCCTGTCATCGCTCGCTTCTGCCCCGGCATCGAGCTGTCGAACGCGGTCGTGCAGGCGCTGAGCCAGGTGGTGCCGCGGCAGGTCTGCGGCAGTTGCGGCAATGGCGGCGGCCTGCTGCTGGCCGGCGAGCAGGGCGGCAATTTCTGGCTGCAGGTGGAATTGTTCTCGGGCAGCTATGGCGGCCGCTGGCAGATGGACGGCATGGATTCCGTCGACGTGCTTTATGCCAACACCCGCAACAACCCGATCGAGGATATCGAGTCGCACGTGCCCCTGCGCATCGAGCGTTACGAGCTGCGCGAGCGGGTGGCGGCAGCAGGCCGCTGGCGGGGCGGCGTCGGATCGATCCGGCACCTGCGTTTCCTCTCGCCGGGCAGCGCCTCGGTCGAGAGCGAGGGCCACAAATACCCGCCGCAGGGTCTCTTCGGCGGAGCCGACGGCACACCCTCGCAGTTGGTGCGCATCAAGGCCGATGGCTCGCAGATCCAGCTTCCGTCGAAGGTGCCGCATCATCCCTTCGGCGAAGGCGAATCGATCGTCGCCATTCGTGCCTGCGCCGGCGGCTACGGCAACCCGTTCGAGCGCGACGCGCAGGACGTGCTCGACGACGTGCTCGACGAATACATCACGCCGCAGCAGGCTTTTGCCCAGTACGGCGTGAAGATCACGCGCGGCAAGATCGACGAAGCGGCGACCCGCGCCGCCCGCGCCAAGGCCTGAGGAGAAAACCATGCCACGTTTCATCAACATCGCCGGCGCGCAGCTCGGCGGCATCGCGCGCAACGAGACGCGCAAGCAGGTGGTCGAGCGGATGAGCGCGCTGCTCAACGACGCTCACAAGCGCGGCGCCGAGGTCGTCGTGTTTCCCGAGCTGGCGCTCACCAGCTTCTTCCCGCGCTGGTGGATGACCGACCAGGCAGAGATCGATTCCTTCTTCGAGAAGGAAATGCCGAACGCCGACACGCAGCCGCTGTTCGACCTCGCCAGGAAGCTCGGCATCGGCTTCTACCTCGGTTATGCCGAGCTGGCGCAGGAAGGCGGCAAGGCCAGGCACTACAACACGTCGATCCTGGTCGACAAAGCCGGAAAGGTAGTCGGCAAGTACCGCAAGGTGCACCTGCCCGGTCACGCGGACCATCGTCCCCACATGCCCTACCAGCATCTGGAGAAGCACTATTTCGATGTCGGCGACATCGGCTTCGGAACCTGGGATTTTGCCGGCGGCAAGTTCGGCATGGCGATCTGCAACGATCGCCGCTGGCCCGAGACCTATCGCGTGATGGCGCTGCAGGGCGCCGAGGTCGTGGTGCTCGGCTATAACACGCCGACCCACATCCCGTGGGAGCCGGTGTACGACCACCTGAGCGCCTTCCACAATCACCTGGTGATGCAGGCCTCGGCCTATCAGAACTCGATGTACGTGGTCGGCATCGCCAAAGCCGGCAAGGAAGAGGGTTCGAACCTTCTGGCCGGAAGCTGCATCGTGGCGCCGTCCGGGGAAATCATCGCCATGGCGTCCACCGCCGGCGACGAGGTGTTCGTCGCCAAATGCGACCTGGACATCTGCCTCTACAATCGCAAGGCGATGTTCAACTTCGCCGAGCACCGCCAGGTCCAGCACTACGCCAAGATCACCGATCGCATGTGATCGAAGCGCTCGCCATGGCTGCGTGACGTCATGCGCGGCGTGGACGCCCCTTCTCCCCGCTTTCGCGGGGAGAAGTAAGGTAGGGGCCTGGAGAAGGCCGCTGCGGCCTCAACTCGCTTTTTCAAATCACCGCCCGCGTCACCTCGCGCGGCGACATTCCGTATTTGCGCCGGAACATCGTGCTGAAATGCGCCGAGCTCGAGAAGCCGTGATCGAAAGCGATTGCGGTGATCGAGCGGCCGTCGGCCTTGGCGATCGCGTCGTAGCAAAGCTGCAGCCGGCGGCTCCAGATCCACTCCGAGGCCGACATCTCGGATCGCTCGAACAGCAGATGCAGATAGCGCAGCGACATCCCGTTTGCGGCGGCGACCCGCTCGAGCGAAAGGTCGGGATCCTTGACGTGGGCATCGATCCATTGCTGCACCGACCGCAGCCGGGCGTGCATCACCGAACCTTCCAGCGCCGGTATGTCGCCTTCGGCCGAGAGCAGCGTGAGCGCCAGCATGTCCATCAGTTGACCGCCGAGCTGCACCCGGCTGTCGGCTTCCACCTTGGCGCTTTCAGTGGCCAGCGCGGCGCAGAACTCGGTCGTGATCCGGCCGAGGCCCTGCGTCGTGTTGATGCTTGCCACGACGGGAATGCGCTCGCGCGGGAAACGCCGGGCGAACTCGTCGCGCGGCAGCTCGAGGTAGAGTGCACGCACCTCGCCGTGGCCGTGGAGCTCGTATTGGTCGGCCGCCGAAAAGATCGCGCCGCGCGCCGGGTTCGATCGGTGCGTCTCTCCGCATTGGAGGACGCTGATGTTCCCGCGCTGCACGAGCTGGATGTAATAACACTCCTTGTCGAGCTGGGCGATGTGCCGGTTGTTGCGGCGGATGCGCTGCTCCGACAGCAGGATGTCGGTCAGCACCACCTCGCCGAACTTCGCCTCGCGGATAAAACCGCGATAGCGATCGGGGTCCGTCGCCTTCACATCGACATGGACATAGACGTCGCAAATGGCATCGCGCCAGGCGGCATAGCGTGCGGCCTGATCGTACTGATCCGTCGAGAAGACGAGGTCCATGGGCTCCTCCAAACCCTGGCCATGCATCCGGCGAGCCGCGCCATTTCCCCTTAGAGTTTCGGCCCTTGCATGCAGCACAAGAGCTTAGTGCCGGCAGGTTCGGCCGTCCAGCAGTTGGGCTGCCGAATGCGCTCTCAGGCAAAAACCCTGCATTGTTGCGCAAGAAACCGGCAGCCGGCGCACGATAGCCTCGGCTCGTGATCTGCGGAGTTGAATCTGCGGTCATGGGGGGAGAGGTCCGGCATGCAGTTTCTGGGGCGGCTCAGCCAGGAGCAGATCGTGTTCGGTCTGGCGCTGCTTCTGTGCATCGGCTTTGCCGTCGCCCTGCCGGGATTCCTCACGCCGGAAAACCTGCTGAACCTCGTTCGCAGCGTCTCCATTCTCGGCATCCTCGGCGTCGCCATGGGGCTCGTGGTGATCGGCCGCGGCATCGACCTGTCGCTGGTCGCGCTGATGGCCGTGTCGGTCGCCTGGACCTTGCACCTGATCACCAGCGGCATGCCGCTCTATCAGGCGCTCGCGATCGGGCTCGCTTTCAGTCTCTTCATCGGCGCGATCAACGGGTGGCTCGTCGCCTATGTCGAGATCCCGGCAATCTTCACGACGCTTGCCATGGGCACGCTGGTCTACGGTTTCGGGCGCTATTATCTGTTCGATCTCGACGTCGCCTACATGCCCGAGACGGCCAGCTGCCTCCTCTGGCTCGGCCAGGGCACGCTGTTCGGCGTGCCCGTCCCGATCTTCCTCTTCGCCGGCGTCTGCCTTGGCGGTTATCTGTTCCTGCGCTACGCCAAGGCCGGCCGTTATTTGCGTGCCGTCGGCGACAACATGCTCGCCGCACGGATCGCCGGCATCCCGGCGCGTCCGACCATCATCCTGCAATATCTGCTGTCGTCGCTCATCGGCTTCGCGGCCGGCATCATCACGGCGAGTTCGGTGGCGAGCATGAACACGCGCGTCGCCATCTCGACCTATGTCTACGACGTCATCCTGGTGGTCGTGCTCGGCGGCATCGGCCTTTCCGGCGGCAAGGGCGGCATCCGCAACGTGATCGTCGGCACACTGCTCATCGGCGTGCTGCTCAACGGCATGACGATCATGAACATCGAATACACCGTCCAGAACGTCATCAAGGGCATCATCCTGCTCACCGCGATCGTGATCGACACGATCATCAACCCCCGCGACGAACAGACCGCTCAGCAGGGGGACATCTAGCTCGTTCTCAAAATGGGAGGAAAACAAATGAGACTGATCAAGACAGGCTTCATCGCGGCAGCGCTCGCGCTTTCGGCCGGTTCGGCGCTGGCGCAGGAAGGCATCGATGACCCGACGCGCGCGCCCTACTATGAATCCTTCACCGGCAAGCGCGTCGCCTACATCCCGGTGGCCATGGGCTTCGACCTGACCGAAGGCTGGGCCATGGGTCTCCGGGAGGCGCTGGAGCCGCTCGGCGTGACCTTCGAGGTGCGCGACCCGAACTGGAGCACTGACGCCGGCGCCCAGGCGATCACCTCGCTGATCTCGGAAAAGCCGGACGTCATCGTGGTGCACAACCCAGATGTCCAATCCTACGCCCGGCTGCTGAAGAAGGCGGAAGAGGCCGGCATCTACGTTGTGCAGGTCAACATGCGCTCGAGCTACTCGACCGATGTCTTCGTCGGCGCCGACTATGTCGGCATGGGCCAGCAGATCGGCCAGCGCCTCGTCGACAAATGCTCGCCGGCCAATGGCGGCAGCGGCAAGGTGGCGATCACGCAAGGCGTGCTGACGGCGGCGGCCAGCATTTATCAGATGCAAGGCATCAACAATGTGCTGTCGAAACACCCGGAGATCCAGCTTGTCTCGAACCAGGCGGCCGACTGGGATTCCACCAAGGCGAAGAACATCGCCGCGACGGTGATCCAGCAGCACCCCGATCTCTGCGCCATCACCGGTTTCTGGGACGTGATGGACGTCGGCACCGCCGCTGCGATCAAGGAGTCCGGCAAGAACGTCTATCTGCTGACCCAGGGCGGCGGCAACCGCATGGCCTGCGACGGCCTTGCCAACGGCACCTACTCGGAAGTGGTCGTCTACTTCGTCCCGGGACAGGCTCGCGACATGGCGACGATGATCAAGCAGATGCTGCAGCTGAAACAGCCGGCCGGCACCAACAAGACCACGTTGTTCACGCCGCTGACTTTCCTGACCAAGGACAACATGACGGCGGCTTCCTGCTGGGATCTCCCGGCCAAGGGCTGAAGTCTTCAGTTCGAATGCGGGCGGCAAGAAACCGCCCGCGTTTCATTCATGACCCGAGCATAGACATATGGCCTTATCCGACAGGATCGTGCGCTGGCGCTACCGCCTCGTGCCCGATCACCTTCTCGGCGAGATACTTACCAAGCGCTGGGTCGATAATGCGATCCCGCTCCTGATCCTGCTCATCGTCGTGGCCGTGTTCGGGTCGCTGATTCCCGATTTCTTCGGCGCCGGCAACATCTCCAGCCTGCTCAGGCAATGGGGCGAGTTCGGCCTCATCGTGCTCGCACTGATGATTGTCATGGTCGCTGGCGGCATCGACCTCAGTGTCGGCTCCACCTTCGCGCTCGGCAACATCGTTGCCCTCACCTTGTTGAACGTGGCCGAGTGGCCGGTGGCGGCCGTGGTGGCGGCGACGCTCGCCTGCGGGGCAGGAGTGGGGTTCATCAACGGCCTGCTTGTCGGTTACCTGCGCCTGCGTGCTTTCCTCACCACGCTCGTCACGCTGATCATCGTGCGAGCGGTGGTCGACATGCTGCTGCTCAAATATTCCGTCGCGATCGCCGCCTCCTTCGTCGATTCCGATTTCTGGTACTATTTCGGCGAGGGTTTCGCACTCGGCGTGCCGTTCAGCGTCGTGGTGGTTGCCGTCGTCGCCATCGCCGCACATCTGGTGTTGAGCCGAACCCGCGCCGGCTGGCACGTGCTCGCCGTCGGCGGCTCGCGCCGCTCGGCGCACAATGTCGGCATACCGGTGCGCCGGGTGATCTGCTTCACCTATGTCGTCTCCGGCACGCTCGCCGCACTCGCCGGCGTTCTCTTCGCCTCGCGTCTGGGCGGCGCGGGCGCCGATACGGGCGTCGGGTTGGAGATCGCGGCGCTGACGGCGGCGGTGCTCGGCGGCAACAGCCTCGGCGGCGGCCGCGGCTCGGCCGCCAAGGCGATCATCGGCTCGATCATCGTGATGATCATGGTCAACGCCCTGGTGCGCCTCGGCGTCACCCGCGGCGGCAGCTCGCTGCTGCTCGGCGCGGTGCTGCTTCTGGCGGTGGCGATCGATGTGCGCTGGCTGAAGAACCGCCACAAATTCCTTTCCAAGGTCTATGTATCGCCGACTTATGCAGAGCTGCCGGCAGCACCCGCCACCGAAGGTATTTCGCCCTATGCGTTGAACGACCGGCTGCGCCCCGTCGAGGCGATCGGCCTCGATCGCATCGACGGGCCGGAGGACGTCATCCTCGACGGTGACGACCACATCTATGTCGGAAATCGAACCGGCGACATCGTGCGTTTCCTCGCGCCCGATTATGCAAAGCAGGAAGTGTTTGCGCATGTCGGCGGGCGACCGCTCGGCATGGCATTTGCGGCCGATGGTTCGCTGCTCTGCTGCATCGGCGGCATGGGCCTCTACCGCGTCACGAAGGACCGCAAGATCGAGAAGTTGACCGACGAGACCAACCGCTCCTGGTTCTCGGTCATCGACGATTCGAGGCTGCGGCTGGCCGACGATCTCGACATCGCGCCCGACGGCCGTGTCTTCTTCAGCGAGGCGACGATCCGCTACGAGATGCACGAATGGCCGGTCGATTGCCTGGAATCGCGCGGCAACGGCCGCATCATCTGCTTCGACCCCAACACCGGCACGACGCGGACGGTGCTGAAGAACCTCGTCTTCCCGAACGGCATCTGCATGATGCATGACCGCCAGTCTTTCCTGTTCGCGGAGACTTGGGCCTGCCGCGTCAGCCGCTACTGGTTCGACGGCCCGAGGAAGGGCACGGTCGAGCCGGTCATCTCCGACCTGCCGGGCTATCCCGACAACATCAACCGCGCCTCGGACGGCAGCTACTGGCTGGCCATGGTCGGCATGCGCACCCCCGCCTTCGACCTGGCGCTGAAGATGCCGGGCTTCCGCAAGCGCATGGCGCGGCGCATTGCGCCGGACGAATGGATGCATCCCAACATCAACACCGGCTGCGTGCTGCGTTTCGACGAGACCGGCCGCATCATCGAGACGCTGTGGGACCTCGGCGGCGAAAGCCATCCGATGATCACTTCCATGCGCGAGCACAAGGGTCATCTCTATATCGGTGGCATCCTCAACAACCGCGTCGGCCGCCTGAAGCTCGAAGGCGCAGACGTCGCCTGGAGCGGCCAGCGATCCTATTGGGGGCGGGCATGATCGGCGCCCTCACCCGCGTCTTCGACAATGTCTTCGGTCGCGGCGAGGCCGCGGTTACAGTGCCGCCGCTCGACGGCGCGCTGCGACCCAACCGCCTGCTCGACGAGGCGACGTCGCGCCTCCCGCTGACCGACGTCGACGGCCTGGCCATTCTCGGCAACGAGCTTATCGGCTCGGCCGGCAACGCGCTGTACGTGCTGGGCGAGGACGGCACATGGCGCAGGCGCAACGAATACCCCGCCGCGATCGCCTGCATTGCTTCGCTCGGAGCGGACGGGCTGGCCGTGGCGCTTGCGAATGGCGAGATCGTCGGCATCGGTGGCAAATTTGATGGCCGCCGGTATCAGGTGCCCAAAGAGGTGACATGCATCAGTGCACTCGCCGCATCCGGCAGCGACCTTTACGTCGCGAACGGCTCGGCCATCAACGCTCCGCACGACTGGCAGCGCGACCTCCTGCAGCGAACCGCTTCTGGCAGCATCTGGCACGTCGATCTCGGCAGCGGCCGCAGCGCGCGCCTGGTTGGCGGTCTGGCTTGGCCCGCCGGCCTCGCCGTCGATGGCAAGCGGCTGGTCTTCGCGGAAGCGTGGAAACACCGCCTGGTCGCGATCGAGATTGCCGCTCCGGCAAAACCGCAAACGCTCTACGCCGACCTTCCCGGCTACCCCGGCAGGATCGCATCCGCCACGGATGGATATTGGCTGGCGGTGTTCGCTCCGCGCAGCCAGCTCGTCGAGTTCGTGCTGCGTGAGCCCGGCTATCGCAAACGCATGATGGCCGAGGTGCCGGAACCTTTCTGGGTGGCACCGAGATTGAGGTCAGGCCGCAGCTTCTACGAAACACTGCAGGGTGGCGGCGTAAAACATCTCGGCATGCTGAAGCCGTGGGCGCCGACCATGTCGGCCGGGCTGTGCGTAAAGCTCGATCGGGCATTCCAGCCGCGCTTCAGCCTGCAGAGCCGTGCCGACGGCGGCACTCACGGGGTCACCGCCGCAGCCGAGCATCAGGGCCGCGTGTTCGTCGCGGCGCGTGGCGATTGCGTGGTCGTCTCGCTGCCGCTGGCTGGGCTGGGAGGCGTGTCGTGACCCCGATCGTGGAGGTGCGCAACGCCACCAAGGAATATCGCGGCGTGCCCGCCGTGAAGAATGTGTCGTTCGCGCTGCATCGCGGCGAGGTGCATGCCGTGCTCGGAGAGAACGGCGCCGGCAAATCGACGCTGACCAAGATGATCGCAGGCGTCGTGCAGCCGACGCACGGAGAGATCTGGGTCGATGGGGCGAAGGCCGAATTCGCGTCGCCATCGCAGGCGCTCAAACGCGGCATCGCAATGGTTTACCAGGAGACCAGCCTGGTGCCCTCGCTCACCGTCGCGCAGAACATCTATCTCACCGACAAGAAACAGGTTCACCGGCTGCGCGGCATCTACATCGCTGGCCAGCAATTCCTGCAGTCGCTCAATTTCCATGTCGATCCGACCGCGATGGTCTCTGCCCTCGGCGCCGGCCAGAAGCAGATGGTGGAGATCGCGCGGGCGGTGCATCACAACGCCCAGGTGATCATCTTCGACGAGCCGACCTCGACCTTGACGCCGGAGGAGAAGCACCAGTTCTTCTCGCTGGTCGAGCGGCTGAAGCGGCGCGGCGTCTCGATCATTTTCATCAGCCACGCATTAGAGGAAGCGCTTGCCATTGCCGACCGCATCACCGTCATGCGTGACGGCGAGCACGTCGTGACCGACGCGGCGGCCGCGTTCGACCGTGAACGGATCGTGCGCGCCATGGTGGGCCGCACGCTGACCGGCGAACTCTATGGCTCGCACAAGGACCGCACGGTGCGGCTGCCCGGCGAGAAGGTACTGAGCGTCCAAAACCTCTCCATGGGCAACATGGTGCGCAATACTTCTTTTTCGGTGTTTGCCGGCCAGATCACCGGCGTCTTCGGGTTGATCGGGTCGGGGCGAACGGAAGCGGCGAAGGTCGTCTCCGGCGTCTTGAAGCGCGACCTTTTCCATGGCGGACAGGTGCGGCTCGGCGGACGGCCGGTGCGCTACCTGGTGCCCCGGCCGGCGGTGCGCGATGGCATCATCTACGTGACGGAGGACCGCAAGGTCGAAGGTTTCTTCGAGACGATGTCGATCGCCGAGAACATCCATCTGTCGGCCATTGCCGGCGGCCGAACCAAATCCGCCTCAGTCAGCATCAGCGAGATGCGCGCGCTCGCGCAGGAATGGATCGCAGCGTTGAACATCAAGGCGATCAATGCCGATGCGCGGGTGATCGAGCTGTCGGGCGGCAACCAGCAGAAGGTGGTCGTCGCCAAGGCGCTGGTGCAGAAGCCAAAACTGATCATCTTCGACGAACCGACGCGCGGCGTCGACGTCGGCGCCATCGCCGAGATCCACCAGCTCATCAACCGGCTGGCCGATGACGGCATCGCCGTGATGGTGATCTCGTCCTATCTGCCCGAGGTCCTGCAGCTCTCCGACCGCATCCTGGTATGTCGCCAGGGCCGTATCGTCGAGGAGTTCGCAGGCAACAAGGCCGACGAAGAGACCATCATGTACGCCGCGGTGCATTGATGGCGCCGGCACTGAAGACGACGCGCCCAATCCTGGACGTGCGCACGATCGAGGATGTCGTCGCCATCGAGAGCCGTCCCTATGACGAGCTGGTGACCGCGCACAATCTCTACGATCTGTTCCTTGCCACTGCGCAGCGTGCCGGCGACCGCAAGGCCGTGACGGTGCTGAACTCGCCGGACCCAGCCGATGTCGGCGTCTCGCTGACGCATCGCGCGCTGCTCGGCGAGATCACGCGTGCGGCCAATCTTTTCGCCTCGCTTGGCCTGAAACCTGGAAGTGGCGTTGCCGCCTTTTTGGCGCCGACGCTTCCGGAGCTGCCGGCGCTGCTGCTGGGCGCGCAGGTGGCCGGCGTGGCAAGCCCGCTCAACTATCTGCTCAGCCGCGACGCCATCATCGACCTGCTCAATGCCGAGAGGGCGACGATCCTCGTCGTGCCCTCACGGACACTGGACCGGACCTGCTGGGCGAAGGCGGAAGGCGTTCTGGCGGCGGTGCCGACGCTGACGCAGGTGCTCGTCATCGGCGGAAACGGAGAAGGGCGAGCCGGATACCGGCAATTGGACGAAGCGATTGCCGGCTGCCGCCCGGACAGCCTCGACTTCGAGCCGTCGGCGGGCCGGAACGCCATATGCGCCCTCTTCCACACCGGCGGCACGACGGGCCGGCCGAAGCTGGTGCGGCTCACCCATGGCAACCAGATCCATGCGGCCTTCGGCTTCGCGCAGGTGTTCGGCTACGACGAGCGTGAAATCGTCATCAACGGCTTTCCGTTCTTCCATGTTGGCGGCACCATGACGGTTGGCCTCTCTGTGCTTGCAGCCGGCGGACACATCGTCGTGCCCTCCCCTTACGGCCTGCGGCCGCCGGCGGTGATCGATGCATACTGGTCGCTCGTGGAGCGTTTCGGGCTGACGGTGATCGGTGGTGTGCCGACCTCGATTGCCGCGATCACCGGCAGCTGGCGCGATGGCACCGACGTCTCGACCGTACGGATGGCGGTGACCGGCGGCGCTGTGCTGCCGAAGGCCGTCGGGGCCCGCTTCGAGGCGGTCACCGGCATACCGATCTATGAGACCTACGGCATGACCGAGACGGCTGCGGCCATCGCCTTCAACCCGGGACGCGGCATGCCGGTTGCGGGAAGCGTCGGCTTTCGCGCGCCGTTCTCGGAGACGCGGATCGTCGGCCTGGGCGCAGGCACCGATCTCTGTGAACCCGGCGAGAGCGGGCTGGTGCAGGTTCGCGGCCCGCAGGTCTTCCCGGGTTATGTCGATCCGGCGCACAATCGCGGCACGCTCGACGGCGATGGGTGGCTGACGACCGGCGACGTCGGCTACCTGACCGCCGACCAGCGGCTGGTGCTCACCGGGCGCGAAAAGGACCTGATCATCCGGAGCGGCCACAACATCGATCCGGCGGCGATCGAGGACGTCGCCAACCAGTTTACCGGCGTGCAGATCAGCGCCGCGGTCGCGATGCCCGACCAGTATGCCGGCGAGGTCCCTGCCCTGTTCGTCGTGCCAGCACCGGGTGCGAAAATCGACGTCGCCGAACTGCGCGACTATCTCGAACGGCATGTGCACGAGCCGCCCGCCCGTCCAAAAAGCGTGCTGGTCATCGACGCATTGCCGGTGACGGCGGTCGGCAAGATCTTCAAGCCGACCCTGCGCGACCTGGCGATCAAGGAGAAGGTGCGGCTCGAGGTCGAGCGCGTCGGCGGGACAGGAGCATCGGCCTCGGTCGAGGTTTCGCGCGACGGCCAGAAGCGCACGTTTGTCGAGGTGACCCTGTCCGGCGCAACCAGCGAACAGATCACCGAACTGGAGGCGGCGCTGAAACCGCTGCCGCAGACCTATGTCGTCCACGGCTGACAATCCGGCCGGCGAGGCCGTGCACTTCGCCTTCGCCGATGGCGTCGCCACGCTGACCCTCAACCGGCCGGAAAGCCTGAACGCAGCCTCCGCGGCGATGATGCATTCGCTCGAGCGCCGGCTTCGCGCGGTCGCCGGCCTGCCCGATCTGCGCGTGGTCATCCTGACCGGCGAGGGCCGGGCGTTCTGCGCCGGCGGCGACCTCATCGAGTTCGAGACCGCATTGAACGCGGGCGGCACGCTGCTCATTGACACCCTGCGCTACAACCAGGACGTCATCCAGATGATCGAGGACCTGCCGGTTCCGGTCATTGGCGCGGTGAACGGCGTGGCGGTCGCCGGCGGGCTCGAGCTGCTTCTGTGCTGCGATGTCATCATCGCTGCCGCGGGCGCCAAGATCGGTGACGGCCACACACGCTACGCCGTGGTGCCGGCGGGCGGCGCGACCGTACGACTGGTCGAGCGGATCGGCCCGTCGCGTGCCGCCCAGCTCTTCTACACGGCATCGCTGGTCGACGCGGCAATCCTAAAGGACTGGGGCCTCGTCAATGAGATCGTGCCCAGGGATGGGCTGATGCCGCGCTCGATGGAGCTGGCACGCGAAATCTGCCAGCGCAGCCCGGAAGCCAACCGGCACATCAAGGCATTGACCGGGCATATGGCCCATTCCGACAACCGTGCCCGGCGCATCCGCGCCGAGCTCGACCGGTTCGCCGACCATATCCGCGGCAACGACCTTGCCACAGGCCTAACCGCGTTCCGCGCCAAGCAGACGCCTACCTTCTAGGCCAGGACAGAGCTGCTCGATTGAGTTGCGTTTTGGCTCTGCTCAAGCAGCCAGGTCCTGAAGGCATCCATTGCCTGCGTCGCCCCCCTGCTCTTCAGCTTGGTGAGCCAGTAGCTGCCGGTCGAGATCATGTGGGGAAACGGCTGAACGACGGCGCCGGCGTCAAGCTGCCGCACGAACATGAGCGGTGGCGCCAGCGCGATGCCCGCACCCTGGATTGCCGCTTCCATCATGGACAGCGAGGAGTCGAACACCATGCCTCGCAGCGGCGATGGCGGGTCCGGAACCCCAGCTGCCGCAAACCATTTCGGCCACTCGTCGCTGCGATAGGACATCAGCAGCGTCTGCCGCGTGACATCGCGCGGAGATGAAAGCTGTCCGGCAATCTCGGGTGTGCACAGCACCGACAGCGGCGCGCTGAAAAGCTCCACCGCATCCAGCCCATGCCACGCGCCGCTGCCGAAGCGGATCGCATAGTCGAGTCCTTCCGCCGCGATATCGACGCGGTTGTTGTTGGTCGATAAGCGCAGATCGACGAAAGATGCATGGCGGGCAAAATCGGCGAGGCGGGGCATCAGCCAGCCGACTGCAAAAGTTCCGACCGCTCCAACCGTCAACACCTCGCGCGGATGAATTTCCTCAAAGCGATCGAGGGCGGACCCGATGCGGTCGAAGGCTTCCCGCACCACCGGAAGCAACGCCAGGCCCTCTTCCGTCACCAGCAGGCCGCGCGGCAGGCGGCGGAAGAGCGTTGCCTTCAGCGTCTCTTCGAGATGCCTCACCTGGTGGCTCACCGCTGCCTGCGTGACGCTGAGCTCGATCGCAGCGCGGGTAAAGCTCAGATGTCTGGCCGACGCCTCGAAAGCTCGAAGCGCGTTGAGCGGCAGGCGGCTTCGATCCATCGGTTGCTCAAAAAATTCTCATGGCTGACGCGAGATATCATCGTTTGCGACGCAAGAGCCAGCCCTTCACAGTGCCTGCATGAAGCGAGGAGTTCAAAAATCCATGAGAAAAATCATCGGGGCGGCTTTCGCAGCCGGCACTCTCTTTGTGAGCTTGCCTTCGATCGCCTCCGCCCAGCAGCCGGCTGCGTGGAAGGAGCCGACCGCGCCGTTCAGGATCACCGACAACATCTATTATGTCGGCACCAAGGGGCTGGCTTCGTACCTGATCGCCGCGGGTGATGAGGCGATCCTGCTCGACGGAACCCTCGACGACAATGTCGCGGCAATCGAGGAGAACATCCGATCGCTTGGCTTCGACCTCGCGGACGTGAAGGTCATCGTCAACAGCCATGCCCATTTCGACCACGCCGCGGGCATCGCGCGCCTCAAGCAGTCCACCGGCGCACAGGTCGCGGCGCACGAAGGCGACCGGGCGGCGCTCGAGAACGGCAGGCATGAGGGCGACAACAGCTACGGCATCGGCCGGTTCCCGGCCGTGAAAGTCGACCGGGTCCTCGGCGACGGTGACGTCGTGTCCGCCGGCGACGTGCTCCTGACAGCCACACATACGCCTGGCCACACCAAGGGCTGCACGACATGGTCGGCCGACTCGACCGACAACGGCGTCGCTCGACGCGTCGTCTTTCCCTGCAGCATGACCGTTGCCGGCAACATCCTCGTCGGCAACAAGAGTTATCCGGGCATCGTCGACGACTACCGCCGGACCTTCGACCGGATCGGCGCGATGAAGGCCGACATCGTCCTGCCGGCGCATCCCGAATTCGTCGATCTCTTCGAGCGCAAAAAGCGACGCGACGCCGGCGACTTGGACGCTTTCGTCGACGGCAATCTTCTCACCGAGCTCGTCGAGAAATCGCGTGCAGCCTTCGAGAAGCAGCTGAAGAAAGAGCAGACGAGCCGATAGCGCGTCAGCCAGGACGCTCCGGATAGGCCACGGGTTCGCTCCAGGCCGGGTCGCTGTGTTTCTGCCAATAGAGATCCATCAGGCTCTTCGTGACCGGCCCGACGCGACCGGTTCCGATTGCCTTGTCGTCGATCACCGTGACCGGCATGATCCCGCCGGCGGTCGAGGTGATGAACACCTCGTCGGCTGCCGCCAGGAATTTTGGTGGCATCGCAGCCGCTTCGACGGCCAATTGCAGCAAGGGCGCCAGGTCAAAAACCGTCTGCCGGGTGATGCCCGGCAGCACGCCCCTGTCAGGCGTGAACAGGCGTCCGCCGCTGACCGCGAAAACATAGAACCCGGGCCCTTCGGCGATGTTGCCGTCGAGGTCGAGCACCAGCGCCGTTTCGGCTCCGGCGTCATAGGCGTCGAACAGGCCCTTCACCAGGTCGAGCCAATGGTAGTTCTTGATCGCGGGATCGACGGAGCTTGCGGGAATTCGCCGGACCGGGCTGATCGCTATCCTGAGGCCGCGCTGCAGTTGCTCGGCATTCGCCACCGAGCCGAACGGGATCGAGAAGGCCATGAACCGGTTCACCGCATCGCGTGGATCGCGGCTGAAGCTCGGCGAGCCGCCGCGCGTGCAGATCATCTCGACATAGGCTGCCCGGTGCCCGGAGAGCGCCACGCAATTGTGCAGGATGCGCGAGACTTCCTCGCGCGACATGTCGAGCGTCATGCGCAGCCGCTGCATTCCTCCAAAGAAGCGGTCGAGATGGCGGTCGAGGCGGAAGAACCTGCCCTCCCAGACATGCACCGTATCGTAGGTCGCGTCGGAATGCAGGAAACCGTAGTCGAGGACGGATATCTTGGCCTGATCCATCCGTACATATTGTCCATCGAGGTAAGCGATGCCGGAGGGGTATCGGTAAGGGTCGCGATATGTGTCGGATATTTCGGGGAGCTTCCGGGCAGCAGCTGCTTCGCTCAATTGATTGCCTCCATGCTGACTGATGTCAGGTTACAGCAGCGCGATGACGCATCCGAGCCAAAGAGGACGCGGCGATGAAGCAGGCGCGTCAACATGCCTGGTTGTTTGACGTTTCGTGTACTTCCCTTCTCCCCTTGTTGTGGGAGAAGGAAAAGGCGGTCAAACCGGCACGCGCGTATCGAACTTCACCCGGTCGATGGCGATCATGCTGTTGAACTTGCGGACGTTGGGGTTGGCGTAGAGCTTGGTGCGGACGAAGGTGTCGAAGGCGGCGATATCGCGCACATTGACGATAAGGACGAAGTCCGCTTCGCCGGTCACCATGTAGCACTGCCTGACCTCTTCCGCCGCGCGCATGTCGCGCTTGAACTGGTCGACCAGGTCGAGGCGCTCGCGCTCCAACTCGACCGTCACGACGATCTCCAGGGAAGCTCCCGTCACCCCAGGGTCGAGCAGGCAGACGTCGGCCTGGATGACGCCTTGCTCGCGCAGGCGGCGGACGCGGCGCAGGCAGGAGGCCGGCGACGAGCCCGCACGCTCCGCCAGTTCGGCAAAGGACAGTTTGTTGTCCTCCTGCAAGACCCTGAGGATGCGGCGGTCGAGATCGTCCAGTTCGATCATGCGTCTCAATCCTGCGCGAGCCAGTGCGCGGCCTTTTCCATGAACGCGCCTCCGGCCGCAAGCTCGCTCTCGGCGATGAACTCGTCGGCGCGATGCGCCTGCAGGATGTCGCCGGGGCCGCAGACCACGCTTGGCCAGCCTTGCTCCTGGAACAGGCCTGCCTCGGTGCCGTAGGATACGGTCGACACCGCGTCGCTCTCACACCATCCGGCTGCGAGCGCGCTCGCGGTCGGGTCCGGCGCCAGGCCGGGAATGCGCGTCAACAATTCGATCTCCACGCTGCACCGCGGGTCGCGCTGCCGCATGCTCAATTCGAGCCGGCGCGCGTGGCGGCTGAACCATGCGAGATAGGCGGCGGGATCCTCGCCGGGCACGCAGCGAATATCCGTCGTGAGCCATGCCGTCTCGGCGACCGTGCTGACCGCGGTGCCGCCGCCGACGAGCCCGCAATTGAGCGTGGTGTAGGGCGGCGTGAAACCGGGACGCGCCGAGGCGGCCGCATTGCGCCGCATCCTCGCATCACACAGCAAAATCAGGCGCGCCGCGGCTGCCGTGGCGCTGACGCCGAGATCGGCGCGGGACGAATGCACCGCGACGCCGGTGACCTGTGTGCGCAAGGAGAGATAGGCCTTGTGCCCTTCGACGACACGCATGGATGTAGGCTCGCCGACGACGACCAGCGCGGGACGCGCATACTGCCTGGACATCGCTTTCGCCAGCAGCTTGCCGCCCTCGCATCCCACCTCCTCGTCATAAGAAAAGGCGAGCGTGAGCGGCCGCTTGAGAGGCAGTTGCGCGGCGCGCACAGTCGCGGCGAGCGCCAGCGCGAGGAAGGATTTCATGTCGGTCGTGCCGCGGCCAAAATAGCGGCCGTCGCGCCGGACGAGCGCCCATGGGTCGCTGCTCCAGTCCTGCCCGTCCACCGGCACGACGTCCGTATGCCCGGACAGCACGACACCGTCTTCGACCTGCGGCCCGACCGTGGCTGCCAGGCTCGCCTTGCGTCCGTCCGGCGTTGGGAAGAGCTGGCACGCGACGCCGTGCGGCTCGAGCAAGGCGCGGCAGTAGCCGATCAGGTTGAGATTGCTGTCGGACGAAACCGTCCTGAACGAGACGAGCCGCGCCAGAATCTCGGCCGGCTGCAGCTCCGCATTCGTCGCAGCCACTACGCAGCCCGGCGCAATGGCAACCGGCGCAGATACTCGCCGCGCCCCTCCGGCGCGGACAGTTTGCCGTCCTCGAAGACGATCTCCCCACGCGAAATGGTCATGCGGTTGATGCCACGAACCATCATTCCCTCGAACAGGTTGAAATCCGTCCGCTGGTGCTGGTCGGCGGCGCTCAGCGTCCGTTCGCCAACCGGATCCCAGACGAGGAGATCGGCGTCGCTGCCTTCGGCAACCCGACCTTTGGCGGGGTAGAGGCCGAACGCACGCGCGGCCGCAGTCGATGTCGCCCGCACGAACTGCTCGGCCGTCAGTCTCCCGGCATTGACGCCGAGGTGCCAGAGCACGTGCAGCCTGTCCTCGATCGAGCCGGTGCCGTTCGGGATGTCGGTGAACTTCGCCTTGCCGAGCAGCCTGTCCGCGGCCTTGAAGCCGGCATGGTCCGTGCCGGTGGTTTCGATGATGCCCGCCCCCAGTGCCGACCACAGCGCCTGCTGATGCTCGGGCGCCCGGAATGGCGGGCTCATGACGTGCGCGGCGGCAAAGGCCCAGTCGGGATGGCGATAGACCGCGTCGCTGAGCGCCAGATGACAGGCGAGCACCTCGCCGGTGACATCGACCCCGCGCGCCCTGCCCCGCCGCAGCGCCTCGATCGCCGGAATTGAGCTGTTGTGCACGACGTAAAGCCGCGCGCCGACCGCTTCGGCAATGCAGATCGCCCGGTTGACCGCTTCGCCCTCGATTTCGGGCGGCCGCGACAGGGGATGGTATTGCGGCCCGAGCTTGCCCTCTGAAACCAGCTTCTGCTGCAGATGGTGGACCAGCTCGCCGTTCTCCGCATGCACCATGCACAGCACGCCGAGCTTGGCTGCGAGCCCGAACGATTTGATCAGCACGTCGTCGCCGACCATCGTGCCGCCCTTGTAGGTCATGAAATGCTTGAACGAGGTGATGCCTTCATGCTCGACCAGATCGCGCAGCTCGCTTTCGGTCTCGCCGTCCCATCTCGTGACGGCGATGTGGAAACCGTAGTCCGCGACGCTCGGACGGGCGCGGCGCCGCCATTGCGAATAGGCGTCGCGCAGCTCCTGGCCGCTTTCCGGTATGATGAAATCGAGGATCGACGTCGTCCCGCCGGCAAGTGCGGCCGCGGTGCCGGAGAAAAAATCGTCCGCCGTGCGTGTCGCCATGAACGGATAGTCGAGGTGGGTGTGCGGGTCGATGCCGCCTGGCATCACCAGGCAGCCGCCTGCATCGATGATGCGCTCGCCGGCGGCCTGTTCCAGATCCGGCGCCATTGCCACGACCGTCCGACCGCTGACCCGCAAATCCGCGCGCCACGAGCCGTCCGCGTTGACGATCGTGCCGCCGCGAATGAGCAGCGGTGTCATTGCCGTTCCAGCTCGGCACGCTCCTCGAACTGGCGCTGGAGCATGGTGAGGTTCGCGATCGCCAGGTCGACGGTCTTGGCGGCGTGTTCCTCGAAGAGGCGGCAGGCCTTGTCCGCGTCTCGCTCGAACGCCGCTTCCATGATCCGCTCGTGCTCGCCGATCACGTCGCTGTCGCTCGCCCGCCCGTAGTCGGCCATGAAGCGGTAGCGGCGCGACTGGGTGTAGAGCGACTTCACGATCGACAGCAGCCTTGGAGAATCGCAGGCCGCAACCAGGCTCAAATGGAAATCCTCATGCGCCGCCTGCAGGTCGAGGTCGTAGGAGATGTTCGGGTTGCGCCGCTGCAGCGACCGCCGGAAGATGTGGAACCGGCCGATCGCGGCGGCCTCCCATTGCTCGCCGCCATGCTTGATCGACCATTTGAGCGCCATGCTCTCGAGGCTTTCGCGCACCTTCAAGAGATCGCGCAGATCCGGCTCCGAGATGGTCGTCACGCGCGCGCCGCGCTGGTCGAGCTGCTGGACCAACCCCTCCGAGGCAAGCTTGGCGACCGCTTCGCGGATGGTGGAGATGCTCGCCCCGTATTCGAGCTTCATCATGTCGGACCGCAGCGGCTGCCCCGGTAAGAGCTTGCAGGTGAGAATGTCCCGCCGGATCGCCTGGTAGACGGTTCCGGCGAGCGTGCCCGGTTCTGGTTCGATCGGTGTGCTTGTCACAGAGGAGAGCTCACATGAGGTCGGGGCGGCAAAGCGTCTGATAGGCGTCCGGCCGCCGGTCGCGAAAATACTGCCACTCGTTTCTTACCTCCCGAAGCAGGTTCATGTCCAAGTCGGCGACGACGAGCTCGTCATCTTCCCCACCCTGGACGACCGTTTCGCCGCGCGGGCTGGCAAAGAAGCTGTGGCCGAAGAATTTCGCCACCCGCCACGGCTCCTCGATGCCGACACGGTTGTTGGCGCCGACGAAGATGCCGTTGGCGACGGCCGCCGCCTTGATCTCGAGGTCCCAGATGTGGCGGCTGTGCGGCCCGGTCGCCGACGGGGTGAAGACGATCTCGGCGCCACCCAGCGCCAGCGCGCGATAGCCTTCGGGGAAGTGCCGGTCGTAACAGATATAGACACCGATACGGCCGGCCGCGGTGTCGAAGACGGGGAAGCCGAGATTGCCGGGCTTGAAGAAGAATTTCTCCGGCCATGCGGTGAGGTCGGGAATGTGCGTCTTGCGGTACTTGCCGAGATAAGATCCGTCGGCGTCGATCACCGCGGCGGTGTTGTAATAGACGCCCGGCGCTTCTTCCTCATAGACCGGAGCGATGATGACGATGCCGTAGCGTTTCGCCCATTCGCGGCAGCGCGTGATGGTGGGGCCGTCCGGCACACGCTCGGCGGCACCAAACCATCGGTTGTCGCGGCTCGGACAGAAATAGGGCTGGTTGAACACCTCCTGAAAGCAGACGATCCGCACGGCTTGCGCCGCGGCGCGCTCGACATAGGGTTCGTGCGCGGCAAGCATGGCGTCGCGGATCGCCGGGATCTCTGCCCCGGTCTGTTCCTTGAGGCTGAGCTGCACCAAGCCGCATCTGATCGAATTCATGTAATCTTCTCCTGAGCAAGGACATTGGCGGGAACGGTCGCATCGGCCGCGACCGGCCGAACGGTTTCCGCAAAAGACGGGTTGGCGAGCCAGCCGGGCACGATGCCGCGCGGCCGCACCAGCAGCATGCAGAGCATGACGATCGCGATGCCCAGCTCCTGCGAGCCGGGTGGCAGCGAAAGCGTTACGAAGAACAGGTCCATGCCGCGCTCGAGCTGACGCAGCAGCTCGACGACCAGGCTTATCATCAGCGTGCCGGCGACCGCCCCGACCAGGCTGCGGCTGCCGCCGACGACCAGCATCGCCAGCGTGACGAAGGTCATGCTGAGCGAGAAGGCGTCGACCGAGATGGTGCCGAGGAAATGGGCGTAGAGCGCGCCGCCGCAGCCGAGTATGAAGGCGCTCAGCGTCCAGGACGCGAGCCGGCCGCCGAGAATGCTGATGCCGATCGAGCGCGCGGCGGCCTCGTCGTCGCGCGCCGCGCGCGCCCTGAGTCCGATATTGCTGGTCTCGAACAGCCGCGCGACGATCGCCGCGAAGGCGACCCATGCCAGCACCGTCCAGGCGTCGGCATATCGCGGCAGGCCGACGATGGAGCTGGTTCCAAGCGTGACTGCGTCCCAGTTCGAATAGGAAATGACGGTGACCATGTAGACGGCAAGCGTCGCGATGCTGGCGGCAATGCCGGCGAGCCGCAGCAGCGGGATGCCGATGATCACGGCCACCAGCGCGGCAAGCGCGCCGGCCGCCAACACCGACACCGGCGCCGGCAGGTTGTTGGTGTGAAGCAGCTCGGGCAGGCCCGGCATATTGAGCTTCTTGAGCGGCAGCGGCAGCGTCAGCCAGGCCGTGCAATAGGCGCCGATGCAGATGAAGGCCGCATGGCCGAAAGAGGTGATGCCGGTATTGCCGACAAAGACGTAGAGGCCGATGACCAGCACCGTCATCACCAGCATCTCGACCAGGCTGTGCTGCACCAGCCGCGCGCCCGAGACGCTCACGATCGCCACCAGCATGGTCAGGATCGCGATGACGATCAGCGCCGGCAGCAAACGCCCGACGAGGTTGCGGAGCCGCATCACACGCGCTCCTTCAGCGCCGAGACCTGCAGCAGGCCGCCGGGCCGCAGCAGCAGGATCATGATCACGACCAGGAACACGAAGGCGTCGCGCGCGCCACGCAGGCCCTCGGGCAGCATCGCCTGCATCAGCACGCTCACCGCGCCGACGAGATAACCGCCGATGACGGCGCCGAGCAGGCTGCCCATTCCGCCGATCACGGTCGCGACAAAACCCATCAGCACGAGCGGAACGCCCATCCGATGGCTGAGCAGCCCGCCCTTGATGACCACGAAGAAGGAAACCGTCGCGGCAAGCACGCCGCTGATCGCAAAGGCGATGCCGATCACCGTGTTCGCCCGCACGCCGAGCAGCCGCGACATGTTGAAGTTTTCCGACGCAGCACGGATCCAGATGCCGTATTTCGACCAGCGCAGGAAACCGCCGATACCGAAGAGCAGGACGGCAGTGACCGCAACCACCAGCACGTCGAGGAGAAGAATGCGCACGCCGCCGATTGTCATCGTCTGGCTGAGCGAGGCAGCGATGCTGAGCGCCTTGGGCCGGCTGCCATATTCGAACAGGATCGCATTCTGGACGAAGAAGCTGACGGCGAAGGAAGCAATCAGCATCGTCGTCGGATCGGCCTTGCGCAGCGGCCGGAACGCCAGCCGCTCGATCAGCAGCGCCGCGACCATGACGATGGTGACGATCGCGAACACCATCAGCGGCCACGGCCAGTCGCCGATGAAAAGCACCGCCGTCGCGCTGGCCGAGGGCACGATCAGCGCGTAGGCGCCGATGGTGATCAGATCGCCATGCGCGAAATTGACGAGGCGCATGATGCCGAAGATCAGGCCTATGCCCAACGCCACCAGGGCATAGAGGCTGCCCAGGCTGATCGCGTCGAGAAGGGTCTGAACGACATACATCACGCGCCCCGAAGACCGCTTATTGCGGGAAGAGCAGCGACATGGGCGGCGTCGCGCCACTCGTCTGGTACCTGATAGCCTGGTGCTTGCCGTTCTCCACCTTCATCATCAGCATCGGCCATTTGAGCTGGATGTGCATCTCGGGCGTGAAAGTGATCGGGACGCCGACGATCTCCTCATTGGTGAATTTGTTGAACTCGGCCAGCACGGCTTCCGGCTCGTCGGTCCCGGCCCGCTCCACCGCCAGCGCGTAGCCCTTGATCAGGCCGTAGCCGGTGACGAAGTTCGAGGTCACCGGCCGCTGCCCGGTCTTCTGCATGTACTTGTCGAGCAGCGCCCTGTTCGCTTCCGACGGCTCGTCGCCGAAGATCGACATGTAGGCGTTGTAGTAGAAGCCGGAGAGGTTCGGCACGGAGCCGAGCCAGAAGTCGCCGTCGAGCGCCTGCGAGGTGATCAGCGGCGTCTTGATGCCGGCGTCGCGCAGCTGCTTGATGGCGCTCGCCCCGCCCGGCAGGTAGGTGCACAGCATGATGACATCCGGCTGCTGCGGCAGCGCCAGCAGCCGCGTGATCTGCGCCGAGATCGAAGGATCGTCGTTGCGCCAGGTGTCCTCGCCGAGGAAGTTTGCCTCGCCGGCGAGCTCCTTCCAGCGGGCGTTGAAGCCGGCGCAGGTGGACTTGTCGAACTCGATGGTCGTGTCGAGCAGCGAGTAGGCCTTGCGCCAGCCTTCCTCGTAGCCGAAATCGGCGAGCACGTAGCCGCCCGACTGGGCCGCGAAGGACCAGGAGAAGGCGTGCGGGCCGACGCCCTGGACACCCATCTTCGGGTCGTTGGCGCAGAGCGAGATCCAGATCACGCCGGCCGACTCGGCCGCGAAGGCGGCAGGGCTGCCCATGTCGTAGTCGCAGGACACCACGACGAGGCTGGCGCCCTGGTTGACGACCTCCTGCCCCGCGCGGGCTCCTTCGGTGCGGTCGGTCTTGGTATCGGCCTCGACCACCTTGATCTGCCGGCCGAGCAGGCCGCCCGCCGCATTGATCTCCTCGATCGCGATCTTGGCCGCCTCGACCGAGGAGGATTCGTAAGAAAGCCAGCCGCTCTGGGCTGTCGCAAATCCGATCACGATCGGCTCCTGCGCTGCGCTCATCGATGTCGTGGACATCATGAATGCGCCGCAGATGCCGATGGCTTTTGTCCATTCATTCATCGCCGTTCCCCTTGGTTCAGCATGGTGCTGCATCCGAAATGCCGCATCTCGCGCCATCAGAAAAAGCCTTGCAATTTCGGTATGTCAAGATAATTTCGAAATTATCGAGGAATTTCGGAGAAACGCTTTGCTGCAGGCATCGAACCTGACGGTCAGCTACGGTTCGACGCGTGCGGTCGATGACGCATCGCTTGCCGTGGCGGAGAATTCGATCACCTGCGTCATCGGTCTGAACGGCGCCGGCAAAACGTCGCTGCTGCGCGCGATTGCGGGCCTGGTGCCGCTGCGGTCGGGACAGGTTTTCCTGCACGAGCGCCGGGTGACCGGCACGAAGCCCGAGGATCTGGCGCGCATGGGGCTGACGATGGTCCCGGAGGGGCGCGAAATCTTCAAGACGCTGACGGTGCACGAAAACCTGCTGGTGCCGATCACGCCCGGCAGCGGCGACGATCCGATCGCCGAGGTGCTCGACCTCTTCCCCATCCTGCGCCAGCGGCTGCGCTCGCCGGCAGGGCTGTTGTCGGGCGGCGAGCAGCAGCAGCTCGCGATCGCGCGTGCGCTCGTCATGCGGCCGAAGCTGATCCTCGTGGACGAGCCTTCGCTCGGCCTCGCACCGCTGATGGTCGAGAAGGTCTACGACCACTTCGTTGAATTGCGCCGCCGCGGGCTGACGATCCTGGTGGTCGAGCAGAACGTGTCGCGCGTGCTCTCGGTCACCGACAAGGCTTACCTCATGTCGAGCGGACATCTGCAGCCGGCCGGCGGGCTGGAGGAACTGATGGAGCGGGAGAAGATCGAGCGCGCCTATTTCGGCGCAGGCCAGGCGCGATGAAGACCCGTCACCAGGAGCTCGCGACCAAAGCGGTCCATGTCGATTTCGGCGGCGTGACGGCGCTCGCCGAAGTCAGCCTCAGCGTGACGCATGGTGAGATTCTCGGACTGATCGGCCCGAACGGCGCCGGCAAGACCACCCTCGTCAACGTGCTGACCGGCTACCAGACGCCGAGCGCCGGCGCGGTCTTTCTTGACGCTGAAGAGATCACGGGGACGTTGCCCCACAAGGTCAACCGGCTCGGCATTTCCCGCACCTTCCAGGCGGTGCGGCTCTTCCAGGACCTCAGCGTCCGCGAAAATGTGCTTGCCGCGGCGGTCACGCACCTTCCCGACCGGAGTGAGGCCGAGAAGCGCGTCTGGGACTTGCTCGACTGGATCGGCGCAGGGGCGATCGCCAACCGCAGATCCTCCGAGCTGCCTTACGGCCAGGAAAGGCTGATCGGCATCGCCCGCGCGCTCGCCACCGCGCCGTCCTTCCTGCTGCTCGACGAGCCGGCGGCGGGAACGAATGCGGCCGAAGCGAGCGCGCTTTCGAACATCATCCGCGCCATCCCCGCGCGGTTTGGCTGCGGCATCATCCTGATCGAGCACAACGTTCCGATGGTGCTCGGCACCTGCGACCGCATCCATGTGCTCGACGCCGGTCGCACGATCGCCGTCGGGCTTCCCAACGACATCGCTTCCAACCCCGAGGTACGCCGCGCCTATCTCGGCTAGGGCGCCGCTGGAAATGCTCTGGAATCGCCCGGCGCGAGGCGCCCCCCTCTGGCCTGCCGGACATCTCCCCCACAAGGGGGGAGATTGGCTGTCGCAACGACTTTCGCCAATCGCCAACGTTGCAATTTGGCGAAAGTCGAGCGGCCGTCTGATCTCCCCCCTCGTGGGGGAGATGTCCGGCAGGACAGAGGGGGGCGCGAAGGATCGCTGCGTCAACCATCACTGCGCCGCAGCGCGCATTTGACCTGCAGGGGAGAGCCGATTGGAAGCGCCGTCCGATTTCGAGATCGCAAGCGGGGTCCTCAAGATCGATCTTGGGGCGCTTGGCCGAAATTATTTGGCGCTAAAACACCTCTGCGGGCCCGCCGAAGTTGCAGCCGTCGTCAAGGCCGACGCCTACGGGCTCGGCGCCGAGCCCGTCGCCAGGACGCTGCGCTCCTTTGGCTGCCGGCGTTTCTTCGTCGCTCTCCCCGAAGAGGGCAGGAAGCTCAGGCCGTCCGTGCCTGACGCCCAGATCTACGTGCTCTCGGGCCCCCGCAGCGCAGGCGTCTGGCCGCTCTTGCACGCGCACGATCTCATCCCGGTTCTCAATTCGACAGCCGACATCGAATCCTGCCGGCAATTCGCGCCAGACCGGCTGCCGGTCGCGATTCACGTCGACACCGGCATGAACCGGCTGGGGCTGACGCCCTCGGAAGCTTTGGAATTCCTGACCGCCAACAGCGCGAGCCGAGAGATCGACGTGCAGCTCCTGATGAGCCACCTCGCCTGCGCCGACGAACCGAGCCACCCGCTCAACCAGACGCAACAGCGGGAATTCATGCGCCTTGCACAGGCATTCCCTGACATCGACACCAGCCTTGCAAACTCCGCCGGCATCATGCTCGGCTCCGACTACACCGGAAAAATCACCCGTCCGGGAATTGCGCTCTACGGAGGCTTGGATCTGCCCGGTCTGGCACCCGTGGCGACCGCCCTCGCGCGCATACTCCAGATCCGGAAAGGTCGCGCGGGAAGCACCGTCGGTTATGGTGGAGCGGCGGGCCTGAACAGGGACACGCGGATCGCAGTCGCAGGGCTGGGATACGCCGACGGGCTGCACCGAGCCGCGTCAGGCGCAGGCATACCGGCCCGCGCCGACCGATCAGAAGGCGCCTTCGGTTATGTCGGCGGGAGGCGCGCGCCGCTCCTCGGGCGCATCTCGATGGACCTGACCGCGTTCGACATCACCGACCTTGGCCCGGATGCAGTCCGCGTCGGAGATTTCATCGAGATGTTCGGGCCGAACATCGGCATCGCCGAGTTTGCGCGTTCGGCCAAGACAATCCCCTACGAGATCCTGACCGGCGTCGGAAGAAGGTACCACCGGGTTTATCCGGGTGGAAATGTCGAAGCCAGGCCAAACGGCCAAGATGAGGGCGCCATTCGCGCCTCCAATCTGGTCTTCGGCCGGCGGTCAGCCCCTGCACGATGATCGATACCATGTCTGCTTCTCGGCAGCGGCAGCTCACTGGGCGGCCGATATGAAGCGCAGAGCTGCGCCCAGCCTTGCCGCGGGTGCGGGTCAGCCATCCGTCCAGACGGATCATGGCAGGCTCGCCAGACACAGCAGCCGGCCGGTCAGCTCCCGGCCGCGAGCCCGCCTCTCGTCCGCTGCAGCATCATGCGCTGGAAGCTCATCGAGATGTGGGCGCGGCGGATGTGCCCGATCGACTCGAGATCGCCGATCTCGGCGGCGGCGAGCACTTCCATCATCTCGCGGCGGAAGGCGGTGTACTCTTCGACCAGGCCGAGCTGCGGCATCATCTTGGCGACCACGCGCGCGACCTGGAAATAGAGGCGCTCGCTGATCTCGCGCAGCGGCTGGTTCCCGGTCACCGCCGTGACCTCGTAGAAGAAATCCATGTTGAGGCGCAGAAAGGCGCGCTGTTCGGGATGCAGCATGTCGGTATCGCAGCGCCGGATCAGAGCGCGGATGCGGTCGAGATCTTCTGCCGTGCGCGGCACCGGCGAAAGCTTGCCGATCAGCTCCGCCAGCTCCATGCGCAGATGATAGACCTGCTGCAGCTCTCTGACGTCCACGTCGGTGACGATCGTGCCGACGCCATGCATGGACTGCACGAGCCCTTCCGATTCCAGCCGCGCCAGGACACGCCGGACCGGCGTGCGGCTGATCTCGAACTCCTGCGCCAGCTCTTCCTCGGAAAGGTGGCTGCCCGGCGGATACTCGAGCAGGCAGATGCGGTCGCGCAAAAGCCGGTAAAGGCGATCCGAGCGTTCCCGCGCCGAAAGCGGGCGCGGCGGCTCGGCTTCGGCCGGCGTCGGCGCGACGTCGGTCGCGAGCGTCATCCGGCCTCCAGGACAGCCCGCAGGAACTGCTGCGTGCGCTCGTTCTTCGGCGCGCCGAACAGCTCCTTCGGCGGCCCCTGCTCGCAGATCTTGCCCTGGTAGAAGAAGCAGACCCGGTCGGAAAACTCCTTGGCGAAGCCCATCTGGTGGGTGACCATCAGCATGGTGAGATCGTGCTCCCGTCCGATCTGGCGTATCACCTGCAGCACTTCGCCGACAAGCTCCGGATCGAGTGCGGAGGTCACCTCGTCGAACAGCATCACCTTCGGGCGCATGGCCAGCGCCCGGGCGATCGCCACGCGCTGCTGCTGGCCGCCGGAGAGCTGCGAGGGATAATGCCCTTTCTTCTGCGACAGCCCGACCATGTCGAGCAGCTCGGCCGCGCGCGCCTCGGCCTCGGCCCGCTTCATGCCCAGCACCGTCATCGGCGCCTCGATGCAGTTCGCCATCGCGGTCATGTGCGGAAAGAGGTTGAAGGACTGGAACACCATGCCGATCTTGGCGCGGATGCGGCGGGTATGAGCGAGGCTGGCGCGCACCAGGGAACCGTTCTTCTCCATGTGGGTGAGCGGCTCGCCGTCCACCCAGATGACGCCGTCATTGATCGATTCCAGCGTCATCAGCATGCGCAGCACGGTCGTCTTGCCGGAACCGGACGGACCGATGACGGACACCTTCTCGCCGCGCTTCACCTCGAGATTGAGGCCGTCAAGCACCGTCAGCGCGCCGTAACGCTTCGAGACATTGTCGAAGCGGACCATCGGTTCACCCGTCATCGCACTGTCCTCCGGTTGAGCAGGCTTTCGAGACCCCGGATGAGCGCTGCCGAAACCAGGCTCATCACCAGGAAGAAAAGACCGACCAGCGTGATCGGCTCGGTGTAGCGGAAGGTTTCCGAGCCGATGATTTTCGCCGTCTGCATCAGCTCGAGCACGGCGATTGCCGAGAGCAGCGGCGTCTCCTTGAACAGCGCCACGAGATAATTGCCGAGCGCCGGCACGATCGGCGGAATCACTTGCGGGATGATGATGTCGCGGAAGGTCGTCCACTGCGACAGGTTGAGAGCAATGGAAGCTTCCCACTGGCCGCGATGGATGTTGTCGAAGCCGGCCCGGTACACTTCCGAGCAATAGGCGGCGTAGTGGATGCCGATGGCGAGCACGCCGGCCGCGAAGGCGTCGAGCACGATGCCGAATTTCGGGAAGACGAAATAGAGGAAGAATATCTGGATGAGCAGCGGCGTCGAGCGGATCAGCTCGACCAGCACGGAAATCGGCCAGCCGGTCCATGGCACGGCGATGCGGACAACCGCCAGCACCAGGCCGAGCGAGGCGGCGATGGCGAAGCCGATGAGCGTCGCCTGGATGGTGATCAGCGCGGCGTTGGCGAGCGTCGGAAGAATCTCGAAGGCGAAGGCCCAGTCCCAGATCATGCCGCCCTCCCCCGCGCCAGCCCGGCCGACGCGCGGCCCTCGATGAGCCGCATGCCGATGGTGATCAGCAGCGACATTGCGAGGTAGATCAGCAGCACCAGGGTGAAGATGGGAATGGTCTTCAGCGTGGTCTGGTTCATCTGCTGCGCCTTGAAGGCGAGGTCGGAGAGCGTGATCAGCGACACCAGCGCCGTCGATTTCAGGAGCTCGATGAACAGATTGCCCCAGGGCGGGATCATGGCGACGAAGGCCTGCGGCAGGATGATGCGGCGCAGCATCTGGGCGCGGCTCATATTGAGCGCGGTCGACGCCTCCCACTGCCCGCGGCCGACCGAAAGGATGGCGCCGCGCACCACCTCCGAACCGTAGGCTCCGACATTCAACCCGAGCGCGAGCACCGCGACGAGGAAGGCATCGATGAGGATGCCGAATTGCGGCAGCACGAAAAACAGCCAGAAGAGCTGCACCAGCGCCGAGGTGCCGCGGAATATCTCGACATAGATCGTCGCCAGCCAGCGCAGCGGCGCCGGGCCGTATAGCCGGCCAAGCGCTGCGAGCACACCCATCGCCACCGCCAGGATGCTGCCGAGCACGGCGATCTCGAATGTGAGGACTGCGCCGTCAAGCAATCCCGGCAGGAAGATGCGGTAGGCTTCCTGCGTGGCGAGGATGCCGATCACGACCAGCGTCGTGACCAGCATGCCCACAAGCGTCCCGATTCCCATCTGCCGTCCTCCAACGGAAAAGGGCGGCTCCAGGTCAATCGATATTCAACGGACCTTGGCGCCGCCCGGCAGTCGGGAGCTTACTCGCCAGCGCAGAGCTGGGCAGTGGTTTTGTTGGGCAGGTAGTCCTTGCCGAAGCCGAGCGGCTCGACCAGCGCGATATGCTCCGGCGATCCGAGGAACGTCTTGAGCTCGGCGTCGAAGGCCTGCTGCAGATCGGTGTCTTCCTTGCGGAAGCCGAAGCCGCCATGGCCCTTGACCGATTTTCCGGCGACTTCGCCGAATGGTGTCGTCGACTCGACGCCCTCAGCCTTCTTGGCCATGTCGGCGATCGACAGCGCCGTAAGTGCTGCCGCGTCGGCGCGGTCCGACTGCACCGCCGCGACCAGGCTCGACTGGTCGGGCAGCACCACGAGCTGGCCTTCCGCCACGCCGGCATCCTTGGCATAGCCGCCCTCGACGGCGCCGGCCATGACGGCCAGCTTCAGATCGCCATTATCCTTGAAGCTCGAATAGTCCTTGATGCCTTTCGGATTGCCGGCCTTCACCAGCATCGCCTGGCCGATGCCGTAGGACGGCTCGGAGAAATTGATCTCGGCGCAACGCTTGGGATTGATGAACATGCCGGCGGCGATGATGTCGAAGCGCCCGGCCTTCAGGCCCGGGATCAGCGAGCCGAACTCGGTGAGCACGCCGTCGACCTGGGCAATGCCCATCTTGGCCAGCACCGCCTTGGCGACTTCCGGCGCCTCGCCGGTCAGCTTGCCGTCCGGCGTGGCAAAACCGAACGGCGCCTCGTTGGCGAAGCCGACGCGGATGTAGCCATTCGCTTTTGCCTGCTCGAGCGTCGACTGCGCCTGTGCCAGCCCCGTCCCGCAGAGCGCGGCGAGCCCGACACCCAGGCCCAGCAGGACACGGCGTGAAACTCTCGTGATCGTCATTGTCTTGCTCCCATTGTTCCAAAGACCCGCCGCTTTTCCCCCGGTCCCTTACCCGACGGCACGGCTTGCGGGCATCGTTGCAGATTTTTTTCCATTCATCAATAGATGTGCACATCATGGTCGCCAAGATTCTTCAAATCCCTTGACATGCTGGTTCTCCTATCGCGATATTCACATCAGATGTATACAACATGATCATCTGCACGGCAGATGATCGGCGTCCCGGTCGTCCCGGGCGGCGGGAGTGTCATGGCTGCGAGCAGCGAAGAGCCGGCTGCGCCCTATTTCGAGCGCGAAGAGTTCGACCGGCGGCTCGGCGCCGTCCGGCAAGCGATGGCGACCAGGGGCATCGACACCCTGCTCGTCTCGGCGCCCGAGAACATTTTCTATCTGACCGGGCTCGATCACTGGGGCTATTTCGCCCCGCATATCCTCGCCGTCCCTGCCGACGGCGAGATGACCCTAGTGACGCGGGCGATGGAGAAGGTGACCGTCGCCAACCATGTCAGGAATGCGCGCTTCGCCGGCCATCAGGACAGCGAGACGGCCGCCGACGCGCTGGCGCGGGCATTGCCCGGGCAGCTCGGCGCGGTCGGCCTCGAAGCCTGGTCGTCGGGGCTGCCGCTCGGGCTCGCCGAAGCGCTGAAGGTTCAGCTGGCGGCAACCCGGTGGATCGATGCGTCCGGCCTGGTGGACGGCATCCGCATGGTCAAGAGCCCGGCGGAACAGGGGCTGATGCGCGCTGCCGCGAAGGTCTCGGATGCCGGCGCCGCGGCCGCGATTGCCGCAATCGCCGAAGGCGCAAGCGAGCGCCATGTCGCGGCCGAGTGCGAACGCGCGATGATCGAGGCAGGCGGCACTTTTCCCGGCTTCGGCCCTTTCATACGCTCGACGCGCCGCCTGGGCGAGGAACACACGACCTGGACCGGCGACCGCTTCGGCCCGGGCGATGCGGTATTCCTCGAGCTGACGGGTTGCGTGGCGCGCTATCACGCGCCGCTCGGCCGCCTTGTCCATATCGGCTCGGCGGCGAAGGAGACGCACGCCATGGCCGGCCTGACGGCCGATGCCTTCGCCGCCGTGATCGACGCCATGCGCGAAGGCGTGCTGTTCCGCGATGTCTACGCGGCCTGGCAAGACGTCGTCGACCGTGCAGGATTGTCGCATTACCGTCGCCACCATTGCGGCTACATGGTGGGCATCGGCGTGCCGCCGACCTGGACGGGCGGCAACAAGGTGACTGGGCTCAGCCGCGACAGCGATATTGTGCTGAAGGCCGGCATGAGCTTCCATGTGCTGTCGTGGCTGATGGGCACGGGGCGCGGCGATTTCTTCATGTCCAACGCGGTTTTGCTCGGCCCGGACGGGCCGGAGGTGCTTACAGGCACGCCCTCCGGCGTGATCGTGCGCTGATGAACCAGGTCACCCTCCCGGACATTCAGGCGGCGCGGCAGCGGATCGCCGGCAGGGTCGAGCCAACGCCGACCGTTCCCTCCCCGTCCCTCTCCGAGATCGCCGGCTCACCCGTTCTCCTGAAGCTGGAGCACCGGCAGACCACCGGCAGCTTCAAGCTGCGCGGCGCTTCGAATGCGGTCGCACGGCTCAACCCAGAAGAAAGACGCCGCGGGGTCGTCGCCGCCTCGACCGGCAATCACGGTCGCGGCCTCGCCTACGCAGCGCGGCTCGAAGGCGTGCGTGCGGTGATCTGCATGTCGCGGCTGGTGCCGCAAAACAAGCTCGCCGAAATCCGCCGGCTGGGCGCCGACATCCGCATTGTCGGCGACAGCCAGGACGATGCTCAAGGGGAGGTCGAGCGACTGGTCGAGCAGGATCGGCTGGTGATGGTGCCGCCTTTCGACAATGCCGACGTGATCTCCGGACAGGGCACGGTCGGGCTCGAGATGATCGAGGCAGTGCCGGACGCGAGCACCGTGCTGGTGCAGCTTTCCGGCGGCGGGCTTGCGGCCGGCGTCGCGGCGGCGGTGAAGGGCATCTCGCCCTCGACCCGCGTGATCGGCGTCTCGATGCGGCGCGGCGCCGCCATGAAAGCCAGCCTCGACGCCGGACACCCCGTGCAGGTGCAGGAATTGCCGACATTGGCGGATTCGCTCGGTGGCGGCATCGGCCTTGCCAACCGCCTCACCTTCGGCATGTGCCGGGACCTGCTCGACGATGTCGTCCTGCTTGACGAAGCCGAGATCGCAGCCGGCATCCGCCACGCCTATGCCGTGGAGCGTGAGATTGTCGAAGGCGCGGGTGCTGTCGGCATCGCGGCGATCCTCGCCGGCAAGGTTCGACCCGTCGGCAAGACGATCGCCCTCATCTCGGGCCGCAACATCGACATGGACCTGCACCGCAGCATCGTCTGCGGTGAATGGAGCGACGGAGGCGGGGCCGCATGAGCCGCATGACCATCCTGACCGAGACGGATCTGCGCAAGATTGTCCAGCTCGACCTCGACGCCGTCGCCTGCGTCGAAAACGCTTTCCGCGCGCTCGCGACATTGCCGGTGGCGATGCCGCCGATCATGCGTCTCGACATTCCCGAGCATCGCGGCGAGGTCGACGTGAAGACGGCCTATGTTCCGGGCGTCGACGGTTTCGCCATCAAGATCAGCCCCGGCTTCTTCGACAATCCAAAGCTCGGCCTGCCGAGCCTCAACGGCATGATGGTGCTGCTCTCGGCGAAGACCGGCCTCGTCGAGGCGCTGCTGCTCGACAATGGCTACCTGACGGATGTGCGCACGGCCGCTGCGGGCGCCGTTGCCGCGAAGCATCTGGCGCGGCCGGATGCTTCCGTCGCCGCTGTCTTCGGCGCCGGCGTGCAGGCCCGCCTGCAGCTGCAGGCGCTGAAGCTGGTGCGCCCGATCACCGAAGCGCGCATCTGGGCGCGCGACATGGGCAAGGCTGAAGTCGCCGCGACCGAGCTCAGCCGCTCGCTCGCCATTCCCGTCCACGCAATCGCCGATCCGGACAAGGCGGCATACGGCGCGCATGTGCTCATCACCACGACGCCGACGGAGCGGCCGATCCTGTCGGCGTCATGGCTGCAGCCGGGACAGCACATCACGGCGATGGGCTCGGATTCGGAGCACAAGAACGAAATCGATCCGAAAGCCTTCGGCCGGGTCGTCTATGTCGCCGACAGCTTGCGGCAGACCCGCCGGTTGGGCGAGCTGCATCACGCCATCGCTGCCGGCGCGGTCGAGGAAACTGCGCAATTCGCCGAGCTCGGCGCCGTCATCGCCGGCCTCGCCCCTGCGCGCCGGTCGCCGGATAATATCACCCTGGCGGACCTGACCGGGACCGGCGTGCAGGATACCGCGATCGCAACGCTCGCACGCGACCGCGCCCGCGCTGCAAATGCCGGCGCGATCTTCGAAAGCTGAGGCCGACAGGCAGGATACGCATGCGAATGAGCACCCTTCGTTTCACCCGGCAGGAATATGCCGAGCGCCTCGAAAAGACGCGCCGCGCCATGGCGGCGAAAGGCATCGACCTGCTGATCGTCAGCGATCCGTCCAACATGCATTGGCTGACCGGCTATGACGGTTGGTCGTTCTACGTGCACCAAGCCGTGATCGTCGCGCCGGAGGGCGAGCCCGTCTGGTACGGCCGCGGCCAGGATGCCAACGGCGCGCGCCGCACCGCCTGGCTAAGCGACGACAGCATCGTGCCCTACGCCGACCACTACGTGCAGTCGACCGAGCGGCATCCGATGGATTATCTGGCCGAGGTGCTTGCGGCGCGGCGCTGGGATCGGCTGGCGATCGGCGTCGAGCTCGACAATTACTGGTTCTCGGCGGCAGCCTACCTGTCGCTGCAGAAAAATTTGCCGAATGCGCGCTTCGTCGACGCCACCGCCCTGGTCAACTGGCAGCGCGCCATCAAGAGCCCGACCGAGATCGACTACATGCGCAAGGCCGCCCGCATCGTCGAGGCCATGCACAAGCGCATCGTCGACAAGGTCGAGGTCGGCATGCGCAAGAACGACCTCGTCGCCGAGATTTACGATGCCGGCATTCGCGGCGTCGAAGGGGCGGAAGGACGGATCGGCGGCGACTATCCGGCGCTGGTGCCGCTCTTGCCGTCGGGCGCGGATGCTTCGGCGCCGCACCTCACCTGGGACGACAGGCCGATGCGGGCGAATGAAGGCACCTTCTTCGAGATCGCCGGTTGCTACCGCCGCTATCACTGCCCGCTGTCGCGCACGGTCTTCCTGGGCAAGCCGACGCAGGCTTTCCTCGACGCCGAAAAGGCGACGCTCGAAGGCATGGAAGCCGGACTGGCGGCTGCCAGGCCGGGCAACACCTGCGAGGACATCGCCAACGCCTTCTTCGCCGTGCTGAAGCGATACGGCATCGTCAAGGACAGCCGCACGGGCTATCCGATCGGCCTCTCCTATCCGCCCGATTGGGGCGAGCGAACGATGAGCCTCCGGCCCGGCGACCGCAGCGAGCTCAGGCCCGGCATGACCTTCCACTTCATGACCGGCCTGTGGCTCGATACGATGGGGCTGGAGATCACCGAATCGATCCTGATCACCGAGACGGGGGTGGAATGCCTTGCCAACGTTCCGCGCCAGCTGGTGGTGAAGGATTAGCCGGGTGTAAGCCTTGAGACCTCGCAGCTCTACGTTGCCCCCCTCTGGCCTGCCGGCCATCTCCCCCTCAAGGGGGGAGATTGGCTGTCGCCGCGACTTTCGCCAATCGCCAACATTGCAGGTTGGCGAAAGTAGAGCGGCCGTCCGATCTCCCCCCTTGAGGGGGAGATGTCCGGCAGGACAGAGGGGGGCGCGAAGGATCGCTGCTGCCACAAGGGGCGCGCACTCATGAGACCCTCCCCCATCTCTCCAACCATCGACCTGGACAAGGATGGCGTGCAGCACGGCCACCTGCGCCTGCCCTACAGCCGCGACGATTCCGCCTGGGGTTCGGTGATGATCCCGATCGCGATTGCGCGCAACGGCAAGGGCCCGACGGCGCTGCTCACCGGCGGCAACCATGGCGACGAATATGAAGGCCCGCTCGCGCTGTTCGAGCTTGCCTGCACGCTCAGGCAAGAGGACGTCAACGGCACGGTTATCATCGTGCCGGCGATGAACTACCCGGCGTTCCGCGCCGCGACCCGCACCTCCCCGATCGACAAGGGCAATCTGAACCGCTCCTTTCCGGGCCGCCCAGACGGCACGGTGACGGAAAAGATCGCCGACTATTTCCAGCGCGAGCTTTTGCCGCGCGCTGATCTGGTCCTCGACTTCCATTCCGGTGGCAAGACGCTCGATTTCCTCCCATATTGCGCCGCGCACACGCTGCCGGACGCAGCGTTGTCGCAAAAGGCCTTCGCCGCGGTCGAAGCGTTTTCCGCGCCCTGGTCGGTGAAGATGCTCGAGATCGACGCCGTCGGCATGTACGACACCGCGGCGGAAGCGATGGGCAAGGTCTTCGTCACCACCGAGCTCGGCGGCGGCGGCACCGCGACTGCGGCAAGCGTGCGCATCGCGCGGCGCGGCGTCGCCAACGTTTTGAAGCACGCCGGCATCCTGGCCGGCGCGGTCGACCGCCAACCGACCCGTTGGCTGGACATGCCCTCCGGCAAATGCTTTGCCTTTGCCGAGGAAGACGGACTGATCGAGACCATGGCCGACCTTGGCGGGCAGGTGAAAGAAGGCGACGTCGTCGCGCGTATCCATCAGATCGGGCGCACCGGCACCGCGCCGCAGGAGATCAAGGCAAAAATGTCCGGCATCCTGACCGCCCGGCACTTTCCCGGCCTCGTCAAATCCGGCGATTGCGCCAGCGTGATCGCGGTGGAAGTCGAATGATGCGCGCCCCAGGCTTCTTGCGACTGCACGCATGAGCAGCCCGCGGCTCGATGCGATCGACCTGAAGATTCTCGACGCCGTCCAACGCAATGGGCGCATTACCAAGCTTGCGCTGGCCGAAAAGGTCGGCCTCTCGCCGACGCCATGTTGGCTGCGGCTGCGCAAGCTGGAGAAGGCCGGGATCATCAGCGGCTACCATGCCCGCCTCGATCCGCGCAGCATCGCGCCGATTGCGCTTGTCCTGATGGAGGTCACGCTCGGCAGCCATCGCCAAGCCGACTTCGACCGTTTCGAGCGCGCCGTGCGCGACCTCCCGCAGATCGTCACCTGCTGGTCGGTTGGCGGCGGCGTCGATTATGTGCTGAAAGTGATCGCCGGCGACATCGACGCCTACCAGCGGCTGGTCGACAGCCTGCTCGAGCGCGAGATCGGCATCGATCGCTATTTCACATATATTGTCACGCGCACCGTAAAGGACGAGCTCGCGCTGCCGATCGGCGAATTGGTCACCGAGACCGGTCAATAGAGAAACTCTCTCCGCCGGCCCGCAAGTTTGGTCCGTCCGGCTATCGCGACAGCCTCGTTTGGACCCAATCTCTTCGGACCCTACCTAGACTTCGCCGGACGAATGCGGAGGTCTTCGAATGTCGGCAATGTTTGCACCCCTTGTCCGTGATGCAGGCCTGGACGGCCTCAACGATCGCCGGCTGCTGCGCGAGCTGGCTTATGTCGATGGACGCTGGGCGGCAGGCTCGCACCGTTTCGAGGTGAGCGACCCGGCGACCGGCGCGACCGTTGCCTGGGTTGCGGCGCTTGGTGCCGACGACACCACGGCAGCCATAGACGCGGCGCAGCGCGCTTTCCCGAAATGGCGCGCCTTGCTGCCGCAGCAGCGCGCGGCGATCCTGCGCAAATGGTTCGAGCTGATGCTTGAGGCCAAAGAGGATCTGGCGCTGCTGATGACGCTCGAGCAGGGCAAGCCGCTCAAGGAAGCGCGCGGCGAGATCGACTATGCGGCATCTTTCGTCGAGTGGTACGCGGAGGAAGGCAAGCGCGTGAACGCCGAAAGCGTCACCAGCCATTTGCCGGACGCCGAGATGCTGGTCCGGCGCGAGCCGATCGGCGTGGTCGGGGTCGTCACCCCGTGGAACTTCCCCTCGGCGATGCTGACCCGCAAGGCAGCGGCAGCGCTCGCCGCCGGCTGCACCATCGTTGCGCACCCCTCCTCGGAGACGCCGCTCTCGGCCCTCGCTTTGGCCGAGCTCGGCGAGCGCGCCGGCCTGCCGGCCGGCGTGTTCAACATCGTGACCGGCGATGCCGCGACGATCGTCGGGCGCATGTGCGCCGACGCCCGCATCCGCGCCATGAGCTTCACCGGCTCCACCGAGATCGGCCGGCTGATCGCCGCACAATGCGCACCGACGATGAAGCGGCTGGTGATGGAGCTCGGCGGTCACGCGCCGCTGATCGTCTTCGACGACGCCGACATCGAGCGCGCGGTGTCGATTGCGATCGACGCGAAATTCGCGACCTCGGGCCAAGATTGCCTCGCGGCCAACCGCATCTACGTCCAGTCCGCCATCTACGACCATTTCTGCCAGGCGTTCGCCATGCGGATCGAGCAGTTGAAGGTAGGCTCCGGCCTGGATCCGGCAACTGATATCGGCCCGCTCATGCATGCACGCGCCGTCGCCAAGGTCGACAACCAGGTGAAGGATGCCATCGCGCGCGGTGCGCGTTGCCTGGCAGGAGGGGCGGTGCATGACGCAGGCCCGTTGTTCTACCAGCCGACCCTGCTTGCCGATGTCGCAGACGATGCGCTGATCATGCGGGAGGAAACCTTCGGCCCGGTCGCTGTCGTCACCAGCTTCGGCACCGAGGAGGACGTGGTCGCTCGCGCCAACGCCACGGAATACGGCCTCGTCGCCTATGTGGTCACCGAGAGCGGCGCAAGGCAGCGGCGTTTGGGCCGCGCGCTCGACTACGGCATGATTGCGATCAACCGCGTCAAGATCACGGGCGCGCCCATACCCTTCGGCGGGGTGAAACAATCCGTCCTCGGCCGCGAAGGCTCGCGCCACGGGCTGGAGGCATTCACCGATCTCAAATACCTCTGCATCGACGCAGCCTGATCTGCCTGGAGTAAAAGAAATGCTCGACCGTTCGAACGAACTCACCGCCTGGGACCGCGACCACTTCTTCCATCCGTCGACCCATATGGGCATGCATGCGCGCGGCGAAACGCCGACCCGAATCGTCAGCGGTGGCGAAGGCGTCTACATCACGGACAGGAACGGCAAGACCAGCCTGGACGCTTTCGCCGGCCTCTATTGCGTCAATGTCGGTTATGGCCGCCACAAGATCGCCGATGCGATCGCCGCGCAGGCGAAGGAGCTCGCCTACTACCACTCCTATGTCGGCCACGGCACGGAAGCCTCGATCACGCTTGCCAAGATGATCATCGACCGGGCGCCGGCCGGC
>Ga0164290_1000711_pt1 | contig 88970 bp, 80 predicted proteins | sample Micstemetagenome_FD_108782 | JGI IMG/M metagenome (GOLD analysis project Ga0164290, IMG submission 108782) | Contaminated culture microbial community from soil near Moab, Utah, USA - Microcoleus steenstrupii SON62 (Illumina Assembly) | ecosystem: Environmental > Terrestrial > Soil > Soil crust... | reverse complement strand
GCACAAGTCAGCAGCCGTACACGATCGCCGATCAAAACGGAGACGTCATTTCGAAATCCGGACAGCTTGAGGCAGTGGCATGGCGTCGCTTCTACGGCGGCAACGAGTAATGGGCATGCTTCACTTGTCCTTCTCCAGGTCAGCAACGGCTAGCCCGACGCCTAACCCCTCAGTCAAGGGGACGTCTTGCGGCAAGCCGCAAGCCGCCCCTTACCTCGAACGTTATGCGTCTACCCACTGAACGGAAACCAAGGAAGTCATCTCGCACTGGCGGTGGGAGTAGTCACGTGCGTTACGACCATGAGCAACGCCCAACGAAAATTGAAGTTGTCTGCCCCAGTTGTGGCGGATGCGCTGTCGCCACCGAGCCGCTCTACGATCAGGGCACTCTAATCGTTGGAGACACGTCTCCATCTTGGGATAAACCCATATTCTCAATCCGCTGCACAAACTGTTTCCTGCGCATGATCAATCAACATTACGCTCAACTGCCTGCTCCATACCACCAAGTCTCCGTCGCTGGGAGAACGCTGTGGGCTTGGAATGCAGAGCACCTCGACATGCTTAGGCAAGTACTCGAGGGACAGAACGTCGGGGGGCATCCCTACGCATTCTTCGCCACTTACGTTCATCGTGGTTGGCAACAATGGCGCAAGAAATTCATCCACGCCATTCAACAACATTCCGCCGCGCATAACCCGGCGGTCCACCGGACGCTGCGCGAAAAAGCCGCGCAGCACCGGTGACCTCTACGTTAGATGCCATGCCACACCACTGCTGTGACCAAATGCGAAAGCAAATTGACAACAAATGCACCGAGCACTCATCGCCCTATGAATGCCCTGATTGTCTGGTCGATTACTCTCCCGTGTTTAATGAATACGGACTAATCATTCATGATGGGGGCTCAAGTTCCATCTCCATAGAATGGTGTCCCTGGTGTGGGGCGCGGCTACCCGAATCGCTCCGTGACCGTTGGTTTGATGAGCTTGAATCACTCGGCTTCGACAACCCGTTCGAGCAGGACATTCCGAAGAAATACAGAACCAACGAGTGGTACAGCATCTAACATGGCGCTCAACCTCGCTCCCTTCGGTCGCTGGACTGCCGCAAGCGGCAGCCGGTTAGCTCTACGTTAGACGTCATGAACAGACCGTCGGCCATCGAACCGCCCGACCTGTGGGAACGCGACGGGTCGTTTCGCGACGTGTATGTGTTCGGAACCTCTGAGGCAGACTGGGCATCGTTGCTGCGGGTCGCCCGGCGGCATCACGCAACCTACCGATTTGAGGGCGCTGAGGCGGCGCTTCCCAGTCCTGGGGCGATCTTCGCGAATCGCGAAGGAGGACATCTGCTCCAAATCGAGCTTGCGGGAGTTCAAATCAACTGCCACTTCTTCGTGCAGGATGAGATCGAACTCGATATCGACCCGCGTCAGGTCGTGGATGAGTCGCGCCACGAAATGGTTCTGATGTTCCTGGAGGAACTCGCCCTAGAGATCCAGAAGCCGCTGGTGCTGACGCCGGAGAATGCTCCGGAGACACCTTGCCTGACATTCAACCCGAAGGCGGGCGCGTGGACAGTACATCCGCTTAGGTATGGCGCCACATGACGTCTAACATGGCGGTCGACTCGGACACGTTGCGGCAAGGGGCCGCACGGTGCCGTTGGAAGTCATGCACCGCGCGGCCCCTTCCCGCAACGTGCCGGTCACCTCTACGTTAGGTCGCATATGCCAGGGGAAATCGTCGGGGAGTTGATTCTCCGTCCCATATTAGAGGTTGCACTTCAGATATTCGCCTATTTCACCGGGCGAGTAATCGTTCCGCTATTTTCATTTGGCATGGCATACGTCGAACCAGCCCCAAAGGGAGTGCGTGTCGTTGTACCCAAATGGCACGGCTTTCATCGCGGGTCGCGAGGCAAGATTGTCGTTGATTGCGAGATGGGTGCCTTACTGGGGCTTCTGTTTTGGTTCTTTGTGGTCATCGTCTATTTTTATGCATTCGGTGATGCCACCTAACATCCCAGTCAAACCGCGCCTTTCAGGCGCTTGGACGTGCCGCAAGCGGCACGCCATTTACTTTGCACGTTAGGCGGCAACGAAAGGTCATCGCAATGTCCACGCTAGCCAGAGTTGTCTCAGTCCTTCGACGCCTTCTGCCAGCACCGGCGCGGCGCAAATCAATCTACATAGACTTCAACGACGCTAACGACTTGGTTCAGCTGAAGAGGCGGCTAGAGAAACTCTCCCCCGGCGAGGCGTTCGAAGGCGTCAAAGAGCGGAACGGTAACAATTTTCCCTTTATGAAGGGATGGATATTTCGACGCGCAGTCGCTGGCTTACCCGCAGGGCAAAAGGTGTTGGTTCTGTTTAACGGCTATACAGAGAAGGCGATTGCCTGGGTCGAGCCTGGCGGCGAAGCTCTCGCGGTGCCACCGCCGCCTGCAGACGTGGGGATTTGGGAGCACGACGTAGCAATCGATATCAGTGGCGAAAGATACGATGAGAAGATGGTTGCGCCTGCTGGAAAAGTCGTTGTGTTCCGCTTCAAGCGGCCTGAGTGGTAAATGCATCAGCCAGAGCACCGGTTGCCGCCTAACACCTCGTTCGAGCGGACGCGTGAGGGATAAAGTGCCAAGCTCATACAGCGGTGCACGCGCCGCTCAACTCAACCGTTGAGGCTGTAGAAAAACCCCTCCCCACCCTCATCCGTTCACATGCCGTTGTTATGATTCCGCATCGCCTCTCCGGAGCCCCGCGATGCCGCGATTCAAGACAGCCGACTACGGCCTGAAGCTCATCCCGGTCGATTTCGCGCAGCAGGTGCTTCCCGGCACCTTCGAGTTCGCGCTCTGCCACCTGGTCGACAACGAACTCGATCTCTCCACGCTCCGAGCCCGCTACGCCAACGACGCCGGCGGTGCCCCGGCCTTCGATCCTGCGGTGCTGCTCAAGATCGTGCTGCTCGGGTACTCGCGCGGGCTGATCAGCTCCCGCTCCATCGCCAGTGCCTGCCGCACCAACGTGCTGTTCATGGCCGTCTCGGGCGACAGCGCGCCGCACTTCACCACTGTCGCGCACTTCATCAGCAGTCTGGGCGACGAGGCCCAAGCCCTCTTCTGCCAGGTGCTGCTCGTGTGCGACCGCCAGGGGCTGATCGGGCGCGAGCTCTTCGCCATCGACGGCGTGAAACTGCCGTCTAACGCATCCAAGGCGAAGAGCGGCACCCGTACCGATTTCGAGCGCGAGGCAGCGAAGATGGAAGCGGCCGTGCAGCGCATGATTACCGAGCAGAAGGCGAGCGATGCCGCAGCCTGCGACGACGACATGGCCCGCGCACAGCGCACCCGCGAAAGACTCTCAAGCGAAGCAGCGAAGATCCGTGCGTGGCTCGCGCACCACCCGGACGACCGACGCGGCGCCAGGGGCGCTATGCGCCTGTCGAACCGCACCGACAACGAATCGGCCAAGATGGCCACCGCCAAGGGCGTGGTCCAGGGTTATACCGGCGTAGCCGCCGTCGATGCCGCCCACCAGATCGTCGTCGATGCGCAGGCGCACGGCACCGGGTCGGAACAGGAACTGCTGCTGCCCGTGATCGACGCAATCCTCACGCAGCGAGAACAGCACACGGCGATCTGCGCCGACGCGGGCTATCACTCCGAGAAGAACCTCGCCGAACTGGACAAGCGCGGCATCCCCGCCTGGGTCTGCGACAACGGCTACCGGCAACGCGACCCGCGATACGCCGATCAGGCCAAGCACAAGGCAAAGCCCGATCCGCTGTGGGACAAGAGCGAGAAGGCGAAACGGGCGCGCGCTGCCGGCAAGACCCAGCCCTACGCCAACACCGACTTCACCGAAGCGCCGGACCGCGGCCACTGCCTCTGCCCTGCGGGCAAGCGGCTATATCGCAACGGCGGCGAATGCACGATCAACGGCTACGCCGCCACCAAATACACCGGCGCCGCGCGCGACTGCGTGCCGTGCGACCAACGCACCCGCTGCCTGCGCACACCGGAGACGACGAAGGTGCGACAGGTCGCCTTCTTCCGCGGCAAGCCAGGCCACACCGAATCACACACCGAGCGCATGAAGCGGCGCAATCGATTCCATGGAAGGCAAACGGATGATCGCCGCGCGGTTTGCCACCGTAGAGCCCGTGTTCGGCAACCTGCGGCACAACAAACGGCTCACCCGCTTCACGCTGCGCGGGCGGGAGAAGGTGGATGGGCAATGGAAGCTGTATTGCCTGGTGCACAACATCGAAAAGCTCGGGCACCATGAATACGCGAATTAGGTAAGCTGACGGGCGAGGCCGACGCCATTTCGAGCACGCCCGGCAGCGGCCGGCGCTGCCGTCAGGGGACAACGCTGAAACGACGATCGCGAGACTGAAACGATGATGAACGACTTTGAGCCGGTGTGCGCCGGTCACAACCGCTTGCCCCGGAATGGGGTATTTCTACAGCGTCGTTAGGTTTCAACACACAAATCAGAAACAGATATGCAATACAGCGAAATCAGAGAGTCAACAAAGCAAGAGCTTCTCAAAAAAGTCAGAGAGCACGACTATGGCAAATACCTTCTCAAGGCTAGTATCCTAAAGATTAGAGGCTTCTCCGAAGAGGATATAACATTTGAATTCCCCGTAACGGCACTAATCGGACCAAATGGAAGCGGAAAATCTTCAGTGTTGGGCGTGGCGGGATGCGCATACAAAGACATCAAGCCTGGCATGTTCTTTCCCAAGAGCGCCATTGGTGACGAGTCAATGTCAGGCTGGCGCATTGAATATGAACTGGTTGACAAAGATTTAAATGCAAAGCAGCTAACCAAACGATCTGCAAACTCCAGGCAAGCGAAATGGGTCAGAGGGGATGTCGTTGATCGCGAGATTTTATTTTTTGGAATTGAGCGAACTGTTCCTGCCGGGGAGAAATCCAGATACAAGCAACTAATGCGCTCAACCTATGTACACAAGCCGCCGCTCGAACCAATTGATCCTAATGTCGCAAAGCAAGTTGAGCACATTCTAGGCAAATCCGTATCTGATTATCTGGTAACCAAGTACGGGTTCGATGACAAATTTTTGGTTGGCAAATCGGATAGCAATAAATTTTCCGAATTCCACTTCGGTGCGGGTGAGTCATCCATCATTAGAATGGTAACTAAAATTGAACAAGCCCCACCAAACAGCCTAATTCTCATTGAAGAGATAGAAAATGGCCTACACCCAATCGCCACCAGAAGAATGGTTGAGTATTTGATTGATGTGGCTTCGAGAAAATCAGTTCAAGCAATTTTCACAACGCACAGCGACTATGCACTTTCCCCGTTGCCAAACGAGGGAATATGGGCCAGCATCAACGGAAAGCTTCGCCAAGGGAAATTATCGGTCGAGGCATTGCGGGCTGTATCGGGTCGCGTAGACAAAAAACTGGCAATTTTCGTGGAAGACGAATTCGCCAAAACATGGGTCGATGCCATCCTCCGCGAGAAGCTTGGTGCTGCATACGACCAAGTTGAAGTTCATGCGGTTCACGGAGACGGTAATGCCGTCAAAACCCATAGCGGCCACCTCAATAACCCAGCCATAAAATTTCAATCTCTTTGCGTAATAGATGGCGACTCGCAACAAAAGGATGCTCCAGAAAAGGGAATTTATAGACTCCCGGGCAAGCAGCCAGAATTAGCGGTCTTTGAGTCAGTGAAAAACAACATTGACCAAAACATAGCAATACTAACCGTTTCATGCCAACGAGCCCCGGAGGCCCAAGCATCCGTAAAGACTTCCATTGAAGAGATCGCCAGAACAAATAGAGATCCACACGTAATATTTAGCCAAATCGGCATACAGATTGGTTTTGTCGCAGAAGCGATTGTTCGAGGAGCCTTCATGGCGCTCTGGATTCGTGACAATCAGGAATTCTGCAACGAGCTTTCAGATGCAGTCCGTTCACGAATTGAAACCTAACTGGCGGTTCAACGCGGACGCCAACACTGGCCATGCCTTCGGCACTTCATGGCCAGTGTTGGTCCCCTCCGCGCTTCGCGCTCCAGCGCCGGTTAACCTGGGCGTTGAGGCTGTAGAAAAACCCCTCCCCACCCTCACCCGTTCAAATGCCGTTGTTATGATTCCGCATCGCCTCTCCGGAGTCCTGCGATGCCGCGATTCAAGACACCCGACTACGGTCTGAAGCTCATCCCGGTGGACTTCGCGCAGCAGGTGCTTCCCGGCACCTTCGAGTTCGCGCTCTGCCACCTGGTCGACAACGAACTCGATCTCTCCTCACTCCGAGCCCGCTACACCAACGACGCCGGCGGCGCTCCGGCCTTCGATCCGGCCGTGCTGCTCAAGATCGTGCTGCTCGGTTATTCGCGTGGGCTGATCAGCTCGCGCTCCATCGCCAGCGCGTGCCGTAACAACGTGCTGTTCATGGCCGTGTCCGGCGACAGTGCGCCGCACTTCACCACCGTCGCGCACTTCGTTGCCAGTCTGGGCGATGAGGCGCAGGCACTCTTTACCGAAGTGCTGCTGGTGTGCGACCGCCAGGGGCTGATCGGGCGCGAGCTCTTCGCCATCGACGGCGTGAAGCTGCCATCGAATGCGTCCAAAGCGAAGAGCGGTACGCGTGCCGATTTCGAACGTGAAGCAGCGAAGATGGAAGCGGCCGTGCAGCGCATGATCAGCGAGCAGAAGGCGCGCGACGCCGCAGCCTGCGAAGACGACGTGGCCCGCGCGCTGCGCACCCGCGAACGTCTGAGCCACGAGGCCGCGAAGATCCGCGACTGGCTGGCGCGTAACCCGCAGGACAGGCAGGGCGCCAAGGGCGCGGTGCGCCTCTCGAATCGCACCGACAATGACTCGGCCAAGATGGCCACCGCCAAGGGCGTGATCCAGGGCTATACCGGCGTGGCAGCCGTCGATGCCGCGCACCAGATCGTCGTCGATGCGCAGGCGCACGGCACCGGGTCGGAACAGGAACTGCTACTGCCGGTGGTCGATGCCACCGCGGCACAGCGCACGGCGGACACGGCAATCTGCGCCGATGCCGGCTATCACTCCGAAAAGAATCTCGCTGGACTGGATAGCCGGAACATTCCAGCCTGGGTGTGCGACAACGGCTACCGGCAACGTGACCCGCGATACGCCGATCAGGCCAAGCACAAAGCGAAACCCGACGCGCTGTGGGACAAGAGCGAGAAGGCGAAACGGGCGCGCGCTGCCGACAAGATCCAGCCATACGCCAACACCGACTTCTCCGAAGCGCCGGACCGCAGCCACTGCCTCTGCCCGGCGGGCAAGCGCCTCTATCGAAACGGCGGTGAATGCACGATCAACGGCTACGCCGCCACCAAATACACCGGCGCCGCGCGCGACTGCGTACCGTGCGACCAGCGCACCCGCTGCCTGCGCACGCCCGAGACGACGAAGGTGCGACAGGTCGCCTTCTTCCGCGGCAAGCGAGGACACACCGAATCACACACCGAGCGCATGAAGCGGCGCATCGACTCTGACCAGGGCAAGCAGATGATCGCCGCGCGCTTTGCCACCGTCGAACCGGTGTTCGGCAACCTGCGGCACAACAAACGGCTCACCCGATTCACGCTGCGTGGGTGCACAAAAGTGGATGGGCAGTGGAAGCTGTACTGCCTGGTGCACAACATCGAAAAGCTCGGGCACCATGGATACGCGAATTAGGTAAGCAGGCGGGCGAGATCGATCCCATTTCGAGCGCTCCGGGCAGCGGCCGGCGCTGACGTCAGGGGACAACGATGAAACGAAGATCGCGGAACTGAAACGATGATGAACGACTTCGAGCCGGCAAAGGCCGGACGCAACCGCTTGCCCCGGATTGGGGTATTTCTACAGCGTCGTTAGGCGCTGGAGACCAGCATGGCCAGCTCACCTTTTGAGAAGGCGGATCTGCTTGTTGAAAAGCTGACAGGGATGACCGCAGATGAGCGCCATCAGATCAGTCTGCAGAATATTCGGAGCACGTCCGAGGAGCATGGTCAGTTCAGCGCCGCGTTTGCGAGAGGGGACTGCTATATCTGTGAGCATCCGTTGTCGTCCTTCAGCAAGACGAGGCCATGCCTTCATTGGTTCTTGAAGCCGAAAGGATTCAAGAAGCACGACATACCGGCGATAGCCGAGCACTTCGGCTTCTTTCAGATCCAGACCTACTTGCGATGGGTCGCGAACACGGAAGCGTTCGCAAAGAACATCAACGATCTTGCCGAGGAAGGAACGGGCACGAAGCTGATTGAGCTAACAGTTCGATTTCGGAATCTAGAGTGGTCGTTCTCTTGTGCGGAGTCGGACTATCGCGGTCATCAAACTTCGCAACACGCAAAACACCCGCACTATCACTTCCAGATGCGCCTTGATCAGAGCCCGTTCGCAAACTTCAGTGACTTCCACCTTCCCCTCCACGAGGATGACATTCTCAGCATGGAAGCCAAGCTACGGCTGCCCGAGGTAGTGAAGCACAAGTTCCCCCACGGCGAGGGTATGTCGGACGTGTTGAATGAGGACACTGTGGCGGCTTTAGTCACGCAGGGTACTGCAGCAGAAAACGAAGAAGAGGCGTCCCTCGAGCTCGACACCATAGCGATGGCAGAAGAAGGCGCCACCATTAGTGGCGACGATCTCTATGAAATTATCCAGGAAGCCAAAGCAAAGGGCGTCACGGTGGCGAGCCTGATGCACAAGCTAAAGAACGCGAAGACTCGGGTATTCGTCACGCCAGGGCCTGGAGTCGTCGAGCAAGCTCCACGCAAAGGCCGCAAGCATCGCCGGTGAAATCAAGTTTGAAGTGCAACACCGGCTTAACCCGGCATTCCAGCCGACCGCCCGTGGCGGCGGCTGAATTTCAACGTTGGACGTCATGAGTATATATAAGGGACAGACCACGATTTTCCACTAATGGCCTTTGACTTGAACCACAGAAAATCTCGACCAGATCCTATATCACTGCTGCTGTGTATATGGGCAAGCTGTCGAAGCCAACTGCGCGGCCTGCTCTTGATACTCTGCGCTAGCACTTTCTTTTTTGCGGCACCGGTTTCGTCGCAGCCACCGCAGGCGGAGATTCAAGGCTGGTCTTCTGAATGGTTGGTCGGGACAACGCTGGAGTTGGTCAGCGAGACGGACATCCTCTATCTACGCTTCGCAAATACAGACTGGGTCGTGGTGACGACAGGAAAGAAAGGTGGCCCAGTCACAGCCCCAATTCTCTCCTGGCACATCAAGGATGGACAACTTTTTCTCGGGCAGCAGGCACTGGCTGAGGACGGGATTGAGTTCGTTTCATTATCGGAGAGCACGCTCGTCACTTGCATGAAAAGCAAGACAGCGATTTTTAGGGTATCCCGATGATCTCGCGCCGATGATGGCTTGTAAAGGCATGGGTCAGACCGCGGTTTTTCCGGTGTTCGACGCGCATTCAATTTGTGACGCTAATATCTCGAAGGAGCGGGATTGTTGAGAGTTCCGAATTTCTTGCGACGCCTTGAATTTCAATTGGCACTTTCATTCATCGCACTCGTTCTCTTAGCCTTGTTATACGAATCGGTCATGCGTCTGATTCCGACTGCTGCGGAAAACTGCGCAAGGCAATGCGGGGAGTTGGATTTGAAGGGGCGCATGGTGGCTATCTACCCTGAGCACATGACTAGAGCGAGTCGAGGCAAGGGGCCTATGGAATGCAGGTGTGGCGATTAGTATGTCGGCGCAAAATGGTCGGCAACGGATGAGGTTTCCCTTCGAGGATTATTTTCGTCGGGAACTTCAGTTCATCTCAGCCAACAGCCGAGTGACGGGCCGGATTTCATCGTTCGGCACCTCAAACAAGGAGTCGGCGTATGGAGACGCAGGAACTGCAACGCGGCCGTCCGATCGATCACACCCAGCTCGTTGTCAGCGATCTCACGGCCACCATGACCTTCTATGTGGCTGTTTTCGGCGCCCTGAACATTCGCCTCGGCGGCTCGGCGGACGACCGGAAAAATGAGGTCAGACCCCATGAAAAATAGTCTAAATCCCTGATGGTCGACAAAATCGCATCACCTATTTCGTTCGTTATCTTGTCTGGGGTTTCCTGAACTTGATCAACTTCATCCATGTAGCACTCCCGTATGCGATTGCTACGCATCGAAATAGAGCCGAGGCATGGAGGCAGCCCGTTTGAGCGCATTTCAGATCACGCCGTTCGGTATTGTCATCATCGGGATCTATTCATTCGGAATCTGGTTGATTGCAATAGTACTCGGCAGAGCTTTCTCAACGTTTCGTAAGCGTTGGTGGACACTGGGGCCACCAATGCTCGCAATGATGGCGCTGCCATGGGCCGAAGAAGCATGGATCGCCTCGCGTTTTCAAGAGGCATGCGAGGGCGCAGGAGTAAAAGTCTACAGGCAGGTTGAAGCGGCGGGTTTTTATGACTCAACGATGCGCAGCGGGTATTCTATTATCATGGAAAATGAGTTTGCATTTATGGAACACCCGTCAAATAAAAAAGGAAAGGTAGATCACATAGAAATAGAATACGGCGAATGGGTAACAAAAACCATGGATCAACCAAGCGCCCGATATCATTTCAAGCATTCTTATCAACCGACACCCTTTCAGAACTGGGTTTCCATCGGCTGGAGGATAGACAAAATTCAGTATGAAGTCATCGACACCGAAACCGATGAGGTATTGGGTGTCGATGTGCGAATTAAACGTTATCCGAGCTTCGCCGAGTCCCTGTGGCTTCGTTTCTTTGATCCCAGAGGCCTTGGTTGCTCGGGTCCGCTCGATACTTCAAAAAAGCACTCTCGGACAGGTATTCTATACGATCATGTAATAATTCCGAAGAAGGTATTTGATTAAAGGAAGGCTGCATATAGACCATGATTTTCAATGAATGACAGTTCCCTTTGACCTATAGGGTCGTGAAAAGTAGGGGACAGACCACGCTTCCCGGCCACAGAGCTCGGTTTGATATTCGACATTTCAGGTCAATGAAGCCGACCGCCGCTCAAAACTCGGGATTTCATCGTTCATCGCAGAACCCCGGAGCACATTTATGGAAACGCAGGAACTGCACCGTGGCCGCCTGATCGATCACATCCAGCTAGTCGTCAGCGATCTCACGGCCAGCAAGACCTTCTATGAAGCCGCCCTCGGCGCCCTGAACATTCCCCTCGGCGGCTCGGCGGATGACTACTTCTGGGCGGACGAGCTGTTCATCTCGACGGCAACAAGCGTTGCGGCGCAAGGCAAGGTCACCGGTCGTTGTCACCTGGCGTTCCAGGCACAGGACCGGGCGATGGTGGATGCGTTCTACGCGGCCGCACTGGCGAGTGGCGGCAAGGACAACGGGGCGCCGGGAGAGCGGCCGTACCACCCCGGCTACTACGCAGCCTTTGTTCTCGATCCCGACGGCAACAACATTGAGGCGGTCTATCACGGTGAAGCGACCCGATCATGCGCTTCCGTCCGCATCACGTTTTAGTGGAACGCACCTTGGCTGCCGTCGCGGGAGCTGCAACGTCTAGGAGATATCCATGACTATCGCCAGACTTATCAGTACCGCGAAATCGATCAGTTGGTATATGGGCTTTGCCGGCCTGTCGTTTTTTCTTCTGTATTGGCCTGCATCAAACCTCTATTGGAGCACCGCCATTGGCCTTTTCAAGCTGCACAAATTGTCCCCCAGTGACACTTTTGCTCTTTGGAATCCTGGTGTTCTCGCCATGTTTATGGTTTTCCTGACGCCGCTCTGGGTATTCGCCATAAAAGGCATCTACTATGCAGCGATCACATTATCCATTCTATCGCTCCGTCCCTATCTGATCCTGCTTTCAGTTGTCGCATGGCTTTCCGTGAAAGGATTCATTCCGCACGGTCACATTGTGTGGAAGAGAATCGAAACGGGTGGCGTTGTTTTTTCATTAACAGAAGCCATCAACTGGAAGTTTCCTTTCCTTTATTCAGCCCTTTGCGTTCTGGTTGCCATAAAGTATTTTACGACCGAAACTGATTCCAACCGGGAACGCCACGGCTAGCCAAATTCCAATAAGTACCAATAAGGGACAGACCACATTTTCCCGCTGAGGAAAGCGAATCCGAATCCGGGGCCAACGGTTCGTCGTCTGTCATGCGTTGAAAGTCCGTTGCGAGTTGGCACTCAGCCCCCTGGCAGGCTGCCCTGTCGATCCGCCAGCCCATCGTTCGTCGTACCCATCCCTACCCCACTCTGAATGGAGATCAGGCGATGCGATTCATCATCACGGCGCAGTCCGATGCAGCGAGCACGCCATCCGACGCATCGGCGGAGTTCGATGCCGAGCTGTTCAAGGCCTACATGCGCTTCAACGAAGAGATGCACACGGCGGGTGTGCTGATCGCGTCCGAGGGTCTGAATCCGGCGGCGCAAGGCGCGCGGATTGCTGTTGCGGACGGCAAACGCTATGTCGTCGACGGTCCGTTCGCGGAGTCCAAGGAACTGGTGGGCGGCTTCTACATCATCGAAGTCCCCTCGCTCGACGACGCCATACAGTGGGCGCTGCGCGCGCCGTCGGGACTTGGCACGGACGACATTCTGGAGATCCGGCAACTGACCGGCTCGGATGACCTGCCCGCTGACCTTCTGCGGCTCATCGAGGAAGCGGCGCCGACTTGGAGTGCCGATACCTGGCAGTCGCGAAGCAGCGGGACGACGAAGCTAGGCGGTGCGCGCTGAAGCGCCCCGGATTCCGGACACCTCTGAAGGAGAACGATCATGGTCACACCTGCAAAGAACACCGTCTGCCTGTGGTTCAACGGCGGCGCCGAGGACGCGGCGCGGTTCTACGCCGCCACCTTTCCCGATTCCTTCGTTGGTAATGTGTATCGCGCGCCGGCTGACTATCCGTCCGGCAAGGAAGGCGATGTGCTGACGGTGGAGTTCACCGTGATGGGCATCCCCTGCCTCGGGCTGAACGGCGGGCCGGCCTTCCCGCAGACCGAGGCGTTCTCGTTTCAGGTGGCGACGGCGGACCAGGCGGAAACCGACAGGCTGTGGAACGCCATCGTCAGCAACGGCGGTCAGGAGAGCGCCTGCGGCTGGTGCCGGGACCGCTGGGGCCTGTCGTGGCAGATCACGCCGGTGGCGCTGATGAACGCCATCGCCCACCCCGACCCTGCGACGGCGAAGCGGGCGTTCGAGGCGATGATGGGCATGACCAAGATTGATATCGCGGCGATCGAGGCAGCGGTGCGGGGGTGAGCGGCCGGCGGCGGTTCAAGTGCGGTGAGGTAGGCGGGATATGAAGACAGGGAGAGAACAACCATGAAGTGGATGCTGGTGATCATCGTGATGAACTCGCCGGTCAAGACCGATCTGGTCTTCGGCAGCCTCGCGGAGTGCCTGTCGGCGGAAGCGCAGATGCGGCAGGAGTGGGCCGACCACTACGGGCAGGCGAAGAAGGCCGGTGCTGCGGCTGAAACCCTGGGGCTGCTGAGTTCGCAGGTGACCAAGGGGACCTGCATTCCGGCGAAGTGAGGGTGATGCGCCTGATCCGCGACCTGAGCGAGGGCCGGGGTTCTGTGGGCGGGGTCCACTGACCCCGACTGCGGCCTGCATCGAAGCCTGGGGATGGCAGCGGCTGTGTCGCGGTCAGAAGACCGCTCCTACAGGAGGGGGCGCCTGATCCACGACCTGAGCGTGGGCCGGGGTTCTGTAGGAGGGGTCCTCTGACCCCGACATCAGCCTGTATCGAAGCCTGCGGATGGCAGCGGCCGTGTCGCGGTCAGAAGACCGCTCCTACAGGGGCGGTGCGCCTGATCCACGACCTGAGCCTGGGCCGGGGTTCTGTAGGAGGGGTCCTCTGACCCCGACATCAGCCTGTATCGAAGCCTGCGGATGGCAGCGGCCGTGTCGCGGTCAGAAGACCGCTCCTACATGGGAGGTGCGCCTGCTCCACGACCTGGGCTTGGGTTGGGGATTGCAGGAGGGGTCTTCTGGCCCTGACTGCGGCCTGAATCGGAGCCTGAGGATGGCAGCGGCCGTGTCGCGGCCAAGGCCGCTCCCACAGGAAACTGACCTACATGCCGTTGTAGATCGGCCCTTCCCCGCCCTGCGGCGTGACCCAGGTGATGTTCTGCGTCGGGTCCTTGATGTCGCAGGTCTTGCAGTGCACGCAGTTCTGCGCGTTGATCTGCAGCCGTGGGCCGGTCTGTTCGCGGACGATTTCGTACACCCCGGCCGGGCAGTAGCGCTGTTCGGGCGCGTCGTAGGCGGCGAGATTCACCGTGATGGGTACGCCGGCGTCAGCCAGTCTCAGGTGACAGGGCTGGTCCTCTTCGTGGTTGGTGCTCGACAGGAAAACCGACGACAGGCGGTCGAAGGTGAGCACGCCATCCGGTTTCGGGTAGTCGATTGGCGTACAGCTGGCCGCTGGCTGCAGTGAGGTGTGGTCGGCGGTGTTGCGCAGCGTCCACGGCACGGCACCCTTGAACAGCAGCTGTTCGGCGCCGTACAGGAAGGCGCCCAGCCACAGGCCTTTCTTCATGTAGGGCTTGAAGTTGCGCGTGCGGTAGAGCTCGTCGCGCAGCCAGCTGATGCGGAATTTCTCCGGGTAGGCGGCGAGCGCGTCCTGCGCGCGCCCGGCGGCAATCGCCTCGACCGCGGCATCGGCGGCCAGCATGCCGCTCTTGATCGCGGCGTGGCTGCCCTTGATGCGCGCGGCATTGAGGAAGCCGGCGTCGTCGCCGATCAGCGCGCCGCCCGGGAACACCAGTTTCGGCAGGCTCTGCAGACCGCCGGCGGTGATCGCCCGCGCGCCGTACGACAGGCGCTGTCCGCCCTCGATGTGGGTGCGGATGGCCGGGTGGGTCTTGTAGCGCTGGAATTCATCGAACGGCGACAGGTGCGGGTTGCTGTAGTTGAGCCCGACCACGTAGCCGATGGCGACCAGATTGCCCTTCAGGTGATAGATGAAGCCGCCGCCGTAGGTGGCGTTATCCAGCGGCCAGCCGGCGGTGTGCACGACCAGGCCCGGCTGGCTCTGTGCCGCCGGTACCTCCCACAGTTCCTTCAGACCGAGGCCGTAGGTCTGCGGGTCGACGCCGTCGCGCAGATTGAAGCGCTGTTCGAGCTCCTTGCCCAGGTGGCCGCGGCAGCCTTCGGCGAACAGCGTGTATTTCGCGCGCAGCGCCATGCCCGGCTGGAAGTTCGGCCCCTGCTCACCGTCGCGTGTGAGGCCCATGTCGCCGGTGATGACGCCGGCGACCTTGCCGTCCTCGATCAGCAGCTGGGCGCCGGTGAAGCCGGCGAACACATCGACGCCCAGCGCTTCCGCCTGCTCGCCCAGCCATTTGACGACATGGCCGAGTCGCACGATGTAGTTGCCGTCGTTGTGGAAGCTCTGCGGCAGCAGCGCGTGCGGCACCGGGCGCGCACCGGTTTCCGACAGGAAGAGCATGCGATCTTCGGTGACCGGCGTGTCGAGCGGCGCGCCCTGCGAAGCCCAGTCCGGCAGCAGTTCGGTCAGCGCGCGCGGGTCCATCACCGCGCCGGACAGGATGTGGGCGCCGACCTCGGCCGCCTTCTCGATCACGCACACCGACAGTTCGATGCCGGCCTGTGCCGCCTGCTGTTTCGCGCGGATCGCCGCCGCCAGCCCGGCCGGGCCGGCGCCGACGACCAGCAGGTCGAATTCCATGGATTCGCGTTCGATGTCGCTCATTCGTATTGTCTCGGGTGCGGGAGCGGACAAGGCCGCCTACAGGCCGATTCTCGCCGATCAGGTGCCGGCCCGCGCGTGCGGGCCGGGCATGTCAGGATTCCTGCAGGTTCTGGATGGGCCGCACGAGCTCAGCCCTTGCCGCCGGCGCGCGCGAAGATGCCGGCCACGGCGTCCTGCAGGTCGGCCGGCAGCACGACCACCTTGGCGTTCGGCGATTCGCCCAGCTTGTTCAGCGCGGCGATGTACTTCTCGCCGAGCAGATACATCATCGGCAGCTGCTGCTCGCCGAGCGATGCGGTGACGCGACGGATCGATTCGGCGCTCGCCTCGGCCAGCGTGACCTGGGCGGCGGCGTCGCGCTTGGCCGACTCCAGCCGCGCCTCGGCTTCGAGAATCATCGACTGCTTCTGACCTTCGGAGCGCGTCACCATGGCCTTGCGCTCGCGCTCGGCGCTGGCCTGCTGCTCCATCGCGCGCTGCATCGAGTCGGACGGATTGATGTCCTGGATCTCGACCGACTTCACGGTCAGGCCCCAGTCGATCGCCTCGTCGGCGATGCTCTCGCGCAGCCGCACCTTGATCTTGTCGCGGCTGGACAGCGCCTGGTCCAGATCCATCTCGCCGACGATGGAACGCAGCGTGGTCATGATGAGGTTGCGGATCGCCTCGGAAAAGTCGGTCACGCCATAGACCGCCTTGACCGGGTCGGTGACCTTGATGAAGGCCACGGCATTGGTGCGGATGACCGCGTTGTCGCGGGTGATCACCTCCTGCTCCTGCACGTCGAGGATGATGTCCTTGGTCACCACCTTGTAGGCGACGTCGTCGAGGTAGGGAATGATGATGTTGAGGCCGGGCAGCAGCGTGCGCAGGTACTTGCCCATGCGCTGCACCACCCACTCCTCGCCCTGCGGCACCACGCGCAGGCCCTTGGCCAGCGTGACAGCGACGAATACGACCAATGCAATGACGACGATCAGTCCGGAACTCATGGGCAATCCTCCCTCAGGTTTTGTTGATGTGCGTGCGCCCGACCTTGAGCAGCGAGCCCTCGACCGACAGTACCTTCACCCGCTCGCCGACCGGCAGCGTGTCGTCGGCGATGCAGTCCCATACGTCGGCGCCGAGCAGCGGCTTCTGGAAGCGCACCTGACCGCGGCCGAAGGGCGTGATCTCGTGCACCACCAGACCCACCTCGCCGAGCACGTCACCGGCCGACATGCCGGAGTGCGTGCGGTGCTGGTCGGCGCGGAACACGCGGAACCAGGCGAACACCAGCACGCAGGACAGCACCGCCCACGCGGCGAGCTGCAGCGTCAGTGAAAGCGTCGGCACCGCCCACAGCAGCAGACCGATGCCGATCGCGGCAACGCCGAACCACAGCACCACCATGCCGGGCACGGCCAGTTCGATCACCAGCAGTGCAAGACCGGCGACCAGCCAGTGCCACCATTGAATATCCATATTGAAAGTCCGCAGTGAATGCCGGCGCAGTCTAGACGCTGCAGTCGCCGAGCGCCATCAGGTGAGCGGCCACCGCCGGGCCGATGGCCGGCAGACCGTAGCCGCCTTCCAGCGTCGACACGATGCGCCCCTGCGCCGACGCCTCGGCGATGTCGCGCAGTTCGTGCGTGATCCAGCGATAGTCGGCGGCTTCGAGTTCGATATTGGCCAACGGGTCGTCGCGCAGTGCGTCGAAGCCGGCGGAAATCAGCACCAGCTGCGGCCGGAAGGCGCGCAGCTTCGGCAGGGCAACCTCTTTCCAGTGCCGGCGGAAGGCGTCCGAGCCCTCGCCCGCCGCCATGCGCAACGGGATGTAGCCCGCTCGCTCGGGAAACTCGCCGCGCGGGTAATACGGGTGCTGGAAGCTGTCGGCCATCAGCACGCGCGGCTCGCGCCTGAACATCAGTTCGGTGCCGTTGCCGCGGTGCACGTCGAAATCTGCGATGGCGACGCGCTCGATGCCGTGCGTCGCCAGCGCGTGCGCGGCGCCGACGGCGACGTTGCCGTAGATGCAGAAGCCCATCGCGTCGCCCGGCTTCGCGTGGTGGCCGGGCGGGCGTGTCGCGCAGAAGACCGCCTTCGCCCGCGCGCTCATGACCAGATCGACGCCCTGCACCACGGCGCCGGCGGCGCGCGACGCAGCGGCGAGCGAGCCGGGCGACATCACGGTGTCGCTCTCCAGCCGGTAGGAGCCGGTTTTCGGCGCCACCCGCTCGACTTCGTCGAGATAGGCGGCGTTGTGCACGCGTTCGAGCTGGGCGCGGGTGACCAGCGGTGCTTCGATGCGCTGCCACTTGCGCGTGACGCCGGTGCGTTCCAGTTCGGCGAGCACGGTCTGCAGCCGCGCCGGCGATTCGGGGTGACGGTCGCCCGGACGGTGGTCCAGACAGTCGGGATGGGAAATCAGTACGCAGTCCATGGCCGCAGTGTAGGCGGCCTCGGCGTCGGCGTGGCGCGCCGGGCGTGCCCAAAAGAAAACGGGAGCCGCATTGCGGCCCCCGTTGGCACAGCTGATCAGGGTTCTTCGTGCCCTGCCCTACTTCTTCTGCGCAGCCTTCTTCTTTTCGTAATTGACCATTTCGTCCGGCGTGATGTGGCCGTCCTTGTCGACGTCCATCGCCACCCAGTCGCGCGCCAGCTCGGGTTTGTCGGCCTTCGCGTCGGCGGCGTGGGCGCCGGCGCTCATCACGGCGCAGGCTGCAAAAACAAGACTGAACTTCTTCATTGCCATCTCCTGTCGTCGGTTGTGGGGTGCATCGATGCGGCAATACTTAGCGCGCAAATCGAATGCCCCGCATAGATGGGGGAGCACGCCCCGCGGTTCCGTCCGACGACAGGCTCTTACGTGTTTTTGCGCTTGGAAAAATTTTGAAAAAAGCAGGTGCCGGACGGCGGCCGGCACCGTCCGCTCACTTCTTCGCGTCGGCGCGCTTCTTCTCCCAGGCGACCATTTCGTCGGGCGTGATGTAGCCATCCTTGTTGGCGTCCATCTCGACCCAGTCGCGGGCCAGTTCGGGCTTGTCCGACGACGGCTTCTTCGCATCCGCGGCGAGAACCGGCGTGGCGAACAGGGCCAGCGTGCAGATCAGGGCAGTTTTCTTCATGGCTTTCTCCTCGGTGACGTGCCGCTCGAACGGCGACAGCGCCGTTCAATATCGGTGAGTCACGCCCGCCCGCGGCAGGGAAATCCAATCTCGCCGAACGGGAGTGCATCCCGCGCCACGGCTGGCGGCGCGCGATACGCGGGAGGATTTCCCGACAGCCTTCGCATTACGATGCCCGGTCACGCAACTTCCGGAAATGCCTGCATGAGTCTGCGTTTCAGACTCACCCTGATCATCGCCTCGCTGATGACCCTGCTGGTGATTGCCGACAGCGGGCGCAGGCTCTACGACGCCCACGACGATGCAGTGACCGAGATCGATTCGGTGGCGCGTCTTGCGCACGCGCTGCTGCCCAGTGTGCTGACGCCGGCACCGCCCGGCATGTCCACCGAGTCGCTGCTCGCACACATCGATCTCACGCATGAGCTGCGCACGCTGCGCCACCTCACCGTCGAGGTGCACGCGCTGGATGGCCGCACCATACTGAGTTCGCGCGACGCGCCGCCGATCGAGGCGCCGGCCGCGCTGAACTGGATGGGCGAGCGACTGCGCAACCTGCCGCCGTTGCGCAAGGACATCCGCGTCGGCGAGCGCGTGGTCGGCTACTACCTGCTGGTGCCGAACGCCGACGACGAGCTGCGCGAGATCTGGGACGATTACATCAAGCAGACCAGCATGGTGCTGGCGATCGGGCTGATCGCCTGCTTCATGGTGTATTGGGCGGTCGGCCGTGCGCTGCAGCCGCTGGGCAGCGTCATGCGGGCGCTGTCGGCAATCGGCGAAGGCCGTCTCGACGCCCGGCTGGACAACGTCGGCCCGGGCGACCTGGCGCCGCTGTCCGATTCCTTCAACAGCATGGCGGCCACGCTGGAGGCGGCGGTGAACGAGCGCGCTCGCCTGCTGCGCAAGCTGATCACGCACGAAGAGGAAATCCGCCAGTCGCTGGCGCGCGATCTGCACGACGAACTGAGCCCCTATCTGGTGGCCATCCACCCGCACGCCCGTCTGCTGGCCGACGCCTGCGAGGGCCGGCCCGAACTGGCCGAGCACCGCGAGGCGGCGCGCTGGATGTCGGAACAGGTCGGCCACCTTCTGCGCCTGGTGCGCAACCTGCTCGAACACCTGCGCCCGCCGGACATCGAAGAACTGGGCCTGCGCCACGCGCTGGCCGAACTGGGCACCCAGCGCAGCCGTGGCGCCGACAAGGTCGAGGTGGTGTTCCATCTCGACGAGGATCTCGGTCAGCTGTCGGCCATGCACGACATCACGCTTTACCGCATCGTGCAGGAGTGCCTCACCAATACGGCCAAGCACGCACGGTGCACCCGCATCGATGTCCACCTGGACATCGACACAAGGCTCGGCCGCGTATCGCTGCGGGTGACCGACGACGGCGAACCGACGCCTTACGTCGCACCCGAAAGCGGCTTCGGTCTGGTCGGCATGCGCGAACGCGCGCTCGCACTGGGTGGTGACTGCCAGGCCGGTCCGCGTTCGCGCGGCGGCTGGGAAGTTACCGCCTGGCTGCCCCTGAAAACCTCGGTACAGGAACACTGACATGGCTCCGAACACTCCCATCCGCGTTCTGCTCGTCGACGACCACGCCGTTGTGCGCGCCGGCTACCGCCGCTTCCTCGAACACAACCGCATGATGGAAGTGGTCGGCGAAGCGGGCAGTTCCGACGAGGCCTACCAGCTGTTCAGGCTGATGAAACCGGACGTCGTGGTGATGGACATATCGCTTCCCGGCGCCAGCGGCATCGAGGCGGCGCGCCGGATGCTGGCGCTCGACGGCCGTGCGCGCGTGCTCATGTTCTCGATGCACGCCCAGCCGGCCTTCGCCCGCCAGGCACTGGAAGCCGGCGCCATCGGCTTCCTGACCAAGGACACCGAACCGGAAGCGCTGGTGCAGGCCGTCATCGCCGCCGCCCAGGGCCGGCGCACGCTGAGCCCGCGCGTGGCCGAACAGCTGGCACTGGACAACGTGATGCCGGACGAGAAGCGGCTGGACGTGCTGACGCCGCGCGAGTTCGAGATCTGCCGCCTGCTGCTGGCAGGCATGACCGTGGACGAAATCGCCGACGCACTGAAGCTGAGCCCGAAGACGATCTCGAACCGGATGAGCGAAATCCGCCAGAAGCTCGACGTGCGCAGCGACGTCGAACTGGTGCGCCTGGCCACCGCCGCCGGTCTGGTACCGTGGGCGGCACGGCCGGACGTGGCCGGCGAAGCACCGGCCTGAGTGGCCACCTGAGCGGCGCTCAGCGCGGATCGAACTGATAGCTCAAGGTCAGCCAGACGCCCCGCCGTGCGCCCGGCGCCAGAAAGTTGGTGCTGAGCCAGTCGCTTGAGTTGTGGTTGTAGCCGTCCGGCCCGATGGCGCCGTTGATCGACGGCGAGAACGGATTCACGCCGAGGCGACCTGCGCTGAAATATTCCTTGTCGAGCAGGTTGTTGATGCGCATGCCCAGCGTCCACTCCGGCGTGAGCTTGTAGCTCGTGTGGGCATTGAAGACGACGTGGCCAGGCACCGAACCCTTGTTCCCGGTCGGCTGAAGACTGACCATCTGCTGGCCGATGACGGCGCCGCTGCCGTCGTAGATATCGACCGGCACCTGCCGCACCACGCCCTCCCTGTGTTCGTTGTTCTCGTTGCCGCGCACGTAGGCGGTTGAATGCGCGATCGCCGTGAGGCCTACCGTCCACTTGTCAGTCACCTCGTAGCTCAGGGTGGCGTTCAGGTTGTGCAGCGGTATGCCCGGCATCCGGTTGCCCGGCTTGACGCGGATGCGCCCGACCGGGTCGTCCAGATCGTAGATGCACTGGCCGGACGCATTGCAGTAGGGCTCCAGCGTCGCGCTGCTGTTGTCGTTCGCCGCCATGACGAACGATTCCTGGAAGGTGGCGTCGGTCAGTGCGTAGTTCAGGCGTAGGCGTGCCTTGCCGAGCTGGGCGGTGATGCCCGCTTCGATGCCCTGTCTGCGGGTGTCGCCGATGCTGTCGAAGAAGCTTCGGTTGCCCGGGTAGGTCACCAGGTAGATGTCGTCCTTCAGATCGGTGCGGTAGGCGCCGAGATTCCACTCGATGTCGTCGCCCCAGCGGCCACGCACGCCGAAGTCGATCGTCTCGGCGCGGATCTGCGGCAGATAGGGGTCGCCCGAAAGCGTCGAGGGCAATGAGCAGGAACGGTTCTCGAGCAGCCCCTTCTCGATGTACTTGTTGCCGCCCAGCTTGACCAAGGTGTGGTCAAGCGCGCAGCCCAGCTCGATCACCGACGGTGTGCGGGCGCCGCGTGCCCAGTTGCCGTAGACGTTCAGGTCCGGCCTGGCCTGCCAGGTCCCGCCGAACGACGGATTCAGCGAGCGATAGGTGAAATGCTCGGTTTCCGCCGGGTTCACGATGCGCGCGAGGTCGGGCACCCGATAGCCAGTGGTCGGGCACACACCATTCACGCAGATGTCGTAGAAGTTCGGATAGGCCTCGTACTGGGCAAGATCGAACACGGTAAAGCCGTAGCTGCGGGAAGCCAGCACGTTCTTGACCCGCGTGTGGTTGAAGCGCACGGCGCCGGTCAGGTGCACCGTCTCGACCGGGCTCCAGGTTTCGCTCGCGTAGAGGCTCTTGGTGATCGAGGTGCCCGCGAAGTCGTTGTTGCGCACCTCCTCGTCCGCGGCAGCGTACTGATCGCGGATTTCGTCCGGTGCCAGATAGGCATTGCGCTCGGCATCGAGCAGCCCGAGCATCTGCCCGCTGCCGTAGCGCGCCTTCGCGCGGTCGACCGATGCGCCGACCATGAACTTGTGGCGATCGAAGTTCCAGTTCAACTGCATCGACGCGCCGTGGATGATCTGTTCGATCCGCGTATTGGTCAGCACCGCGGTCGGCGTGCCCTCGACCACGCCCGGGCGGGTGGTGCCGAAACCGTCGGTCATCAGCACGCCTCCGGTCACCGGGTCACGCTGGGTCAGTTCGCCGCGTTGCGACGTCACGTCGCGCTGTTGTGTCGCTGCACAGTTGTCGCCGTTGAAGGGGGTGACCGTCATGACAGCGTGCTTCACGCCATCCGGTGTATAGAAGAAGCTCGCGGTCATGCCGCCGATGACGTCGATGTCACCGGCCGGCACCCTGGGGGCGCTGCCGCCGACCCAGGTGCCGGCGGTGTAAGACGGTTCGCCATTCGAATACGAGGTGGGATCGCCCGGCAGCACCGGCGTGCGCGTCACCGCCTGCGGCACGTAGAACAGCGCCTGGTGGTAGTTCTTCCAGGTGTCGAACTCGTACTTCGCGTGTGCCGCGTAATCGTCGGGCAGGTCGGCATTGAATGCGCCATCCGGCAGCAGGGCCGGGTTGGCGACGCCGTTTGTCGCGTAGTCCATCAGGAAGTTCAGGAACTCGGGATAGGCCGGCGAGAACCAGTCGTTCGGATCGAATGCGACGACGTAGTAGTCGGGCAGACCGTACTTGTTGCTGCTGTTGTACAGGCAGGTGTACTGCTCGCCCGGATCGAGCTTGCGCCGCGCATAATCGCCGCGAAGTTCGGTATAGACGTCGGCCCCTCGCGCGCGCCGATTGCTGTCGCGCTGGTAGACCTGACCGGTGACGGTGAAGTTGTCGTTGACGATGAAGCTGCCGGACAGCTGCAGCTGCAACAGACGGTTCTTCGTCGTATCCGGCGAGGTGAAGACGCCGTTGCGGTCCTGCGCATACATCTGGCTCGGAATCAGGCCGTTGCCGACAAGGTCGTTCCACACGTACAACGAGCTGAGGTTCAGGTCCAGCCGGTCGCTGCGATAGCTGCCCTTGCCGAACACCTGGTTCACCTTGGTCGGCGAGTTGTCGCGCCAGCCGTCCTCGACGAAGAAGTTGCCGGCGCCGAAAAGGCCGACGCTGCCGTTGTTCCAGCCCCCCGACACCAGCAGCTGGTTGCGGCCGAAGGCGCCGGTAAGCAGTTCGGCTTCGACGCCGGGGCTGTCGAAACCGCTCTTGGTGCGCATCGAGAAGGCGCCGCCCAGTGTGCCGAGGCCGAAGATCGGATTCGAGCCCGGAAAGACGTCGAAACCCGACAGCGCGTTCATCGGAATCATGTCCCAGTTCACAACGTCGCCGAAGGGCTCGTTCACGCGTATGCCGTCGATGAACACCGAGAGGCCCTGCGGCGTCCCGAGCTGGGGACTGGCCGTGAAGCCCCGGTAATTCACGTCCATCTGGAACGGGTTGCCCTGGTAGTCGTTCACATTGACCGACTGCATGGTCGAGTTCAGCAGATCGGCCACGCTGACCGCGTGGGCATTGCGGATGTCCTCGGCGGTCAGGCTCTGCACATTGCCCGGGATCTCCTCCTTCGTCAGCCCCAGGCCCGGCAGCGGGCCGATCTCGTGAAAGCGCTTGGCGCGCACCTGGATCGCTTCGAGCTGATGGATGGACGAGGAGTCGTCGCCCAGGGCCGGCAACGGCTGCACCGGTGCGCGGCGCAGCGTGTATCCGCCCGCTTCGTCGATACGCAGTTCGAGCCCGCTTCCCTGCAGCGCGGCGGTGAATGCCTCGCGCACCGAGAAATCCCCACGGACACCGGCACTGCGCTTGCCACTGACCAGCGAGGGTTCGAATGTGAACACGACACCTGCACGCCGTGCGACCCGATTGAGCGTGTCGCCGAGCGGCCCCGGCGCGATGTCGTAACTGCGTACCGCGTCGTTGCGCGTGGCGTCGGCCAGTTCGAGCCGGAGCGCATCGGCAACGGCAGGCAGACTGACGACTGCCAGCCCGAGTGCCGCCGCACCGAGCACGCGCCTGCGAGTGCGAGTGCGAGTACGCGCACCATTACCGCCTTCTGTCCTCTTCATGTGCTCCCCCGCTTTTTTTGTGTAATCGCGGGCAATGACGAAGGACGACGGCAAAAGTACAGTCGGCGTCGGAAAAATCAGCGGCGGTCGATGCGGACGATGTACGAGGTGTAACGGGTGATACGCAGCGGCAGGTTCGCGCTCAGTGCGGCAAGCGCCCGGTCGGTGTCGTCGAGCGGGAACACGCCCGACACCGAGAGGTCCTGCAGCGCTTCCGCGTCGTAGTAGAGCGTGCCGCGGCGATAGCGCTCGAGTTCGGCAAGTACCTCGGTGAGCGGCTTGTCGTCGACCGCCAGCACGCCATCGCGCCAGCCGATGAGCGCATCGATATCAGCCGCCTCGGTCGCACCGACACCCGCGTCGGTGATCCGCGCCGCGCTGCCGGCACCCAGCGTCGTGCAGGTGGCGACCGAGCGGCTGCACGCCTCGACCGTCGACTCGATCACTGCGACGCGCGTCGCATCGGCATCGTCGCGCACCAGATACTGCGTGCCGAGCGCGCGCGCCGTCGCGTGCCTGCTTTCGACCACGAACGGACGCTGCGGGTCGGCGCTCACCTCGACCAGTATTTCGCCCCGCCGCAGCACGATGCGACGTTCCTGCCCGGTGTATTGCTCGTCTATCGCCGAGTCGGTGTTGAGCGTGACCCGGCTGCCGTCGTCCAGCGTGACCGTCAGCCGCTCGCCCGGCACCGTGCGATGGTCGGCCAGCAGGTAGCGCGCCGTCTGCGACTGCAGGGCCATCCAGCCGCTGCCCGCCAGCATGCACGCGAGCATCAGCGCACCGGCCACGGCGCGACGGCGACGCCCGGCTCCGGAGAGGCTTGCGTCGAGGGCAGCCTTGCCCGCCTGCGCATCGACCTGTCCGAAGCGCGTCCATATCGAGTCGATGCGGCCATAGGCCAGGCGGTGCATCGGGTCGGCCTGCAGCCAGTCGTGCAGCGCGGATCGTTGCTCCGGCGTGCAGCTGTCGTCCTGCATCTTCAGGTACCAGTCCGTCGCTGCAGCCACGACGGCGGCCGACGGCGCAGCGTCCTCGGTGGAGCCCTCACCCTGTGCAGACGTCGATGTCGCGTGCAGCATCGTTCAGCCGTGCAGCACGCGGTAGCACTGCATCAGGACCGACGCCAGGTACTGCTTGATCATGCTGACCGATACGCCAAGGCGGGCGGCGATCTCGGCGTGCGGCAGGCCTTCGAGTCGATACAGCAGGAAGGCCTTGCGCGGCTTGGGCGGCAGCGTCTCCAGCATCGTTGCCAGTGCATTCAAGGTTTCCAGCGCCGCGTGATGATCTTCTGCCGAGGGCGCTGAAGCGTCCGGTGAGTACAGCGCAAGGGCGGCGAGATACGACTGTTCGAGCTTGCGACGGCGCAGGTGATCGATCAGCAGACGACCGGCCGTCGTCGTCAGGAAGGCACGCGGCTCACGCAGTTGCGCAAGTTCGTCGCACTGCATGACGCGGACGAAGGTGTCCTGCGTCAGGTCGGCGGCGTCGGAAGGACAGCGAAGTTTCTTGCGCAGCCAGCCGAACAGCCATCCCTGATGGTCGATGTACAGGTCCTTGACCAGTTCCTGACGGACGGGATGTTCGATCTGCATGGCGGGAATCGGAGGGCGCGCGCACCGGTGGATGAGCAGACATTCAGGTCCGCGGATGCCCGATTCTCAAAACTGCCTCGACGCTTGTACAGGGAAAAGCTCCCTGCCCCGGCCCGCCCTGGTCGCGCCGTTTCAGCCGGGCGTACGCTGCCTCACCTGCTCGAACAGACAGACAGTGGCCGCCATCGCGACATTCAGCGATTCGGCCGCACCGGGCATCGGGATGATGGCCGGGTCGGTCGCCAGCGCGCTGACGGCTGGCGACAGGCCGGCGCCTTCGTTGCCGAACAGCCAGGCGACCGGGCCGCGCAGGTCCAGCGCATACAGCGAGGTGCGCGCGTCGAGCCGGGTGGCGACGATGCGGCCCGGGTAAGTCTTGAGCGCCGCCGCCACATCGCAGTGCTCGCGGATGCGCAGACCGAAATGGGCGCCCTGCCCGGCGCGCAGCACCCTGGGGCTCCAGGCCTGGGCGCAGCCGGTGGTCAGCAGCACGTCGCGCACGCCGGTGGCCCAGGCGGCGCGCAGCAGCGTACCGAGATTGCCGGTGTCCTGCACTGCGTCGAGCACCAGACAGTCGCCGGTGATCGGCGCCTCCGCCTCGGCCGGGATGTCGATCAGTCCGAGCAGGCCGGTCGGCGTGTCGGTCGGACTCAGTTCGTCGAACAGCGCGTCGGAGAGCAGCAGCACGGCCTCACCCTGCTCCGCCAACGCATCCTTGACTTCGACGTGGTCGAGCGCGCGCTCGGCGACGACAGCGAGCTTGGGGCGCACACCGGCGTCGAGCGCGCTGCGGAACAGGTGCATGCCGTCGATCAGCGTTTCCGCCGCCTCGCGCCGCGCGCGCGACGAGGTCGCGAGCTTGCGCAAGTGCTTGAACTGCGCGTTGTCGCGCGACTGAACGTGCTTCATCCGGCCACCAGTGCGCGCCCCAGCGTGGCCAGCGCGATGGTGACGAAGCCGAGCACGGTGTTCAGCCCGACCAGCTTGCGGATCTGCGCCAGCGCCGCACCGCCGGCCGGCCAGTCGGACGCATCGACCGCGCGCAGCAGCCGCTTGTAGGGCGCGAAGAACACGTGCATGAAGATGAACATCATGATCAGGCCGACGCCGAACATCAGGTGCCAGTGGATCGGCGCCGCCTTCATGCCGATCGCCAGCATCATGCCGAGCCCGCTGATGAGGATGACGGCGACCGATGCCCAGACCAGCGGGAAGAAGCCGCCGAAAACACCGCGCCACAGGCGCAGCCGCGCCGGCGGTTCGAGCTGCACGGCGGCCACCGGGCGCAGACAGACGTAGGCGAAGAACATGCCGCCGACCCAGATCGTGACTGCGGCGACGTGCAGGAACAGCAGCAACGGAACGTGGCTCATGGTGTGAAGACCCTCGGTGAATGGCGCACGGGTAGTCGCGCAGCCAAGAAAAAGCCCGCACATCCTGCGATGCGCGGGCTCCGATGTTAACGCGTCCCGGTGATCAGGCCGGTGCCGACGTGCGGATCAGGTGATCGAAGGCCGAAATCGCCGCCTTCGAGCCCTCGCCCATCGCGATGATGATCTGCTTGTACGGCACGGTGGTGACGTCGCCGGCCGCGAACACGCCGGGCGTGCTGGTTTCGCAACGCGCGTCGACCTGGATTTCGCCGTACTTCGTCAGCTCGATCGAACCCTTCAGCCATTCGGTGTTGGGCACCAGGCCGATCTGCACGAAGATGCCTTCGAGCTCGATCGTGTGCGACTCGCCGGTGGCACGGTCGGTGTACTTCAGCGCATTCACCTTGCCGTCGGCGCCACCCGTGACTTCGGTGGTCTGCGCCTGCAGGATCACCTTTACGTTGGGCAGGCTCAGCAGCTTGCGCTGCAGTACGGCGTCAGCGCGCATCTGCTTGTCGAATTCCAGCAGCGTCACGTGACCGACGATGCCGGCCAGGTCGATCGCCGCCTCGACGCCCGAATTGCCGCCGCCGATCACCGCCACGCGCTTGCCCTTGAACAGCGGGCCGTCGCAGTGCGGGCAGTAGGCCACGCCCTTGTTGCGGTACTCGCGTTCACCCGGCACGTTCATTTCCCGCCAGCGCGCGCCGGTGGCGAGGATGACCGAACGTGACTTCAGCTGGCCGCCATTGGACAGTTGCAGCGTGATCAGGCCGTCGCCCGACTCGGCGGCCGGAATCAGCTTGTCGACGCGCTGCAGCGCCATCACGTCGACCTCGTAGCTCTTCACGTGCTCTTCGAGCGCGGCGGCGAGCTTGGGGCCTTCGGTCTCCTTGACCGAGATGAAGTTCTCGATGCCCAGCGTGTCCATCAGCTGGCCGCCGAAGCGCTCCGCCACGACACCCGTGCGGATGCCCTTGCGCGCGGCGTAGATCGCCGCCGCCGAGCCGGCAGGTCCACCGCCGACCACCAGCACGTCGAACGGCGCCTTGGCGCTCATCTTGTCGGCGTCGCGCTTTGCAGCACCGGTATCGACCTTGCCGACGATCTCTTCGAGCGTCATGCGGCCGGCGCCGAACAGTTCGCCGTTCAGGAACACCATGGGCACCGCCATCACCTGGCGCTCTTCGACTTCCTTCTGGAACAGCGCGCCATCGATAGTGACCACCTTGACGCGCGGGTTCAGCACCGCCATCAGGTTCAGCGCTTGCACCACGTCCGGGCAGTTGTGGCAGGACAGCGACATGAACACTTCGAAGCTGTAGTCGCCGTCGAGCGACTTGATCTGTTCGATCATCTCGTCCGACACGCGCGGCGGATGACCGCCGGCCTGCAGCAGCGCGAGCACCAGCGAGGTGAATTCATGGCCGAGCGGAATGGCTGCGAAGCGCAGCGACATGTTGCCGCCCTTGCGGTTGATCGCGAACGACGGCTTGCGGGCGGCGCTGCCCTGCTCCTCGCTCACCGTGATCTTGTCCGACAGTTCGGCGATGTCGGACAGCAGGCCCCGCAGTTCGCCTGCAGCGGCACTGTTGTCCAGCGCAGCCGTCAGTTCGATCGGATGCTGCAGCTTTTCGAGATAGGCCTTCAACTGGCCCTTGAGAGTGGCGTCCAGCATGGTGTGCTCGGCTTTCGAAACGGATGATGCGAAAAACAATACGCCCGGGCCGGGCGCCGTCAGGGCATGTTCTCAAAACCGCTTGAGAACACACCCTGGCACCTGACCCGGGCGCCTCTGCGAAGCGTTGTGCGCTTAGATCTTGCCGACCAGGTCGAGCGACGGGGTCAGGGTTTCAGCGCCTTCCTTCCACTTGGCCGGGCAGACCTGGCCGGGATGGCTGGCGACGAACTGGGCAGCCTTGAGCTTGCGCAGCGTTTCGTTCATGTCGCGGGCGATCGCGTTGTCGTGGATTTCGGCGGTCTTGATCTGACCTTCCGGGTTGATGATGAAGGTGCCGCGCAGCGCCAGACCTTCTTCATCGATATGCACGTCGAACGCGCGGGTCAGTTGGTGGGTCGGGTCGCCGACCAGCGGGAACTGGGCCTTGCCGACGGCCGGCGAGGTTTCGTGCCACACCTTGTGCGAGAAATGGGTGTCGGTGGTGACGATATACACTTCGGCACCAGCCTTCTGGAATTCGGCGTAGTTGTTGGCCGCGTCTTCGACTTCGGTCGGGCAGTTGAAGGTGAAGGCAGCCGGCATGAACACGATCACCGACCACTTGCCCTTCAGGCTCTCGTCGGTCACGGTGATGAACTTGCCGTTGTGGAAAGCGTTTGCCTTGAAGGGCTGGACGGTGCTGTTGATGATGCTCATGTCGAGATCCTCTTTTGTGGGTGGGGTGAAAGTCGCAATGATATTGCGAAACTGCCTATTTGTTTAGACTTGTTCTAAAAAAGTTCAGCGGAATCCGGAAAAAGATGCGCGCTGCGCCGCGTGAAGGCGACCAGCGACAGCATGACCGGCACTTCGACCAGCACGCCGACCACGGTCGCCAGCGCCGCGCCCGAGTGCAGACCGAACAGGGAGATCGCGACGGCGACCGCAAGTTCGAAGAAATTCGACGTGCCGATCAGGCAGGCCGGTGCCGCCACCGGATACGGCAGCTTCATCATCCGCGCGGCGACGAAGGCGATGGCGAAGATGCCGTAGGTCTGCAGCACCAGCGGCACGGCGATCAGTGCGATCACGAAGGGCTGGGCGACGATGGTTTCCGCCTGGAAACCGAACAGCAGCACCACCGTCGCCAGCAGACCGACGATGGACCAGGGCTTGAGCCGCGCGACGAAGCGGGCCAGTGCGGCGCCATTGCCGAGCGCACGTCGTGTCAGCACGCCGGCGAGCAGCGGCAGCACCACGTAGAGCGCAGTGGACAGCAGCAGCGTCTCCCACGGCACCGCCACGTCGGTCACGCCGAGCAGGAAGGCGGCGATCGGCGCGAAAGCGAACACCATGACCAGGTCGTTCACCGACACCTGCACCAGCGTGTAATTGGGGTCCCCGCGGGTGAGCTGACTCCAGACGAACACCATCGCGGTGCACGGTGCGACGCCGAGCAGGATCATGCCGGCGATGTATTCCGACGCCGATTGCGGATCGACCCAGGGCGCGAACAGGTGCTGGAAGAACAGCACGCCCAGTGCGGCCATCGTGAAGGGCTTGATCAGCCAGTTCACGACCAGCGTCAGCACCAGGCCCTGCGGCCGGCGACCGACGTCGCGCACGGCGGCGAAGTCGATCTGGATCATCATCGGGTAGATCATCACCCAGATGAGCACCGCCACCACCAGATTGACGTGTGCCAGTTCCAGCGCAGCAACGGAAGCAAAGGCCGACGGTGCGACCAGGCCCAGCGCGACGCCCGCGACAATGGCCAGGCCCACCCACAGGGTGAGCCAGCGTTCGAACATACCCATGGAAAGACCTCAGTGTGCGGCCAGATCGCGCGCGGTCTGCTGCAGCGCCAGCGCGTGCAGACGTTCGTCCGGCATCGCGACCAGGATTTCGAGACGACGGCGGATCAGCGCCAGCGTGTCGCGGAAGGCGGTCAGCTTCGCCGCATCGCTGCCGGGCGTGGCTGACGGATCGGCGTAGCCCCAGTGCGCGGTCGCCGGATGGCCCGGCCAGACCGGGCAGGTTTCGCCGGCTGCGCTGTCGCACACGGTGATGATCAGATCCATCGCCGGTGCGTCGGGCGCTGCGAATTCGTCCCAGGCCTTGCTGCGCACGCCCGTCGTATCGATGCCCTGCTCCGCCAGCGCCTGCAGCGCAAACGGATTCACCCGCCCGCTCGGCTGGCTGCCAGCCGAAAAGGCGCGGAAACGCGCGCCGCCGAGGTGGTTGAGCAGGCACTCGGCGAGCACGCTGCGCGCCGAGTTGTGGGTGCACAAGAACAGCACGTTGAGCGGGCGAACCATGTCAGCAGCAGCCCGAACCGGAGGTCTTCACGCCGATGTTCAGCGGCTTGCCGCGCGTCACCGGCGCCTGCGGCGCACAGCAGGCAGCACCGCCGCTGGCCGCTTCGTTGAACACCGGAATGTTGCCCAGCGTGTGGAAGTGCTCCCAGGCGATGCCCTGCGGGTCGGTCACCCAGTGCTTTTCGCTGCGCGCGTAACAGCAGGTGGTTTCGCCTTCGTCGAGCAGCGCCATGTCGGCCGATTCGGCGCGCGCCTTCATCGCCGCCAGTTCGGCCGGGTCGTCGGTCTGTATGCCGAGGTGGTCGATGCCCGGCTTGGTTCCGCGGGTCGAGATCGCGAAATTGACCGGCGGATCCTCCAGCATCCACTTCGCGTAATCGGCTTCGGTGCGCGCCGGCTGCGCATCGAACAGCTTGTTGTAGAAGGCGATGCTCTTCGCCAGGTCGTCGACGTGCAGATGGACGTGAAAGCGCTTCATTGCGGTTCTCCGGTCAGCAGTTCGTGCAGGAAGATGCGGCCTCGACACAGGGTGTGCCGCGGCAGCAGTTTTCGGTCAGGTAGGCCATCAGTGCGCCCATGCGCGCGTAGTCGGCGCGGTAGATCAGGTGACGGCCGTCGCGCGACTGCAGCAGCAGGCCGGCCTGGGTCAGCTCCTTCAGATGGAAGGACAGCGTGGTCGGCGCCACCGACAGCGCCTCGCCGAGCGCGCCGGGCGTCATGCCGTCGGGACCGGCAACGACCAGTGCGCGAAACACGCGCAGACGGATTTCGTGGGCCAGTGCGGCCAGTGCGCGGATGATGTCCTGTTCTTCCATAATTCAACGATATTTGAATCGTTGAATCGATGCAAGTGCCGCGTGCTTTCGACTACGCTGGCGCTCCACCCGCTTTGCCCGCCCCGCACGCCCGATGAAGACCCGCTACGACGACATTGCAGCCTACGTGACCAAGGACGGTTCGCTGATCCGCGAACTGATGCATCCGGCGCAGCACGGCGGGCAGGCGCAGAGCCTCGCCGAAGCGACCGTGCCGGCCGGCACCCGCACCGCGCTGCACCGGCACCACGTGACCGAAGAGCTGTACCACGTGACGGCCGGCCAGGGGCGCATGACGCTGGGCGAGCACAGCTTCGGCGTGACGGTCGGCGACACCGTGCTGATTCCGCCCGGGACTGCGCACTGCATCGAGGCAAGCGGCAGCGAGGCACTGGTCATCCTCTGCTGCTGCAGTCCGGCCTATGCACACGACGACACGGAACTGCTCGACGAGGCCTCCGCGTGAGCGCCAATCTGTTCGACAACCTGCCGCCGGCGCCGCAGCCGGAAGAGCTGTTCGAAACGCTGTGCGCGCGGCCCGGCGTGCGCATCGAGCGCATCGTGTCGACCGGTCAGTGCAGCCCGCCCGGCTTCTGGTACGACCAGCCGGGCGACGAATGGGTGGCACTGCTGAGCGGTTCCGCCACGCTGCGATTCGCCGATGAAGCGACCGGTCGCGAACTGCGCCCCGGCGACTGGGTATTCATCGCGGCGCATCGGCGCCACCGCGTCGAACGCACCGATGCCACCACCCCATCGGTCTGGCTGGCCGTGCATCTGGCCCCGCCTGACTGAGTGTCTCAGCCGGCCTTGCCGAGCAGTTCGCCGATTTCGCGTTCGCTCAACACCTTGCCCGCGGACACCACCTTCTCGTCGATCACCAGCGCCGGCGTCGACATGACGCCATAGGCGGCGATGTCGACGAAATCGGTCACCTTGACGATATCCGCCTGCTGGCCGCGCGCGGCCAGCGCCTTGCGCGTGTTGTCCGCCAGTTCGATGCACTTGCGGCAACCGCTGCCCAGTACCTTGATGATCATGTCGTCTCCCCGTCTGTCACGTCAGTTGAATGCGCCCGCCAGCGCGTTGAACAGATAGCCGATCAGCACGATGCCACCGGCCACGATGCCGACGAATGTCGCCAGCAGCGGCGTGCGGACAACGCGCTTGAGCATGACGATGGACGGCAGCGACAGCGCAGTGACCGACATCATGAACGCCAGCGCCGTACCCAGCCCGACGCCGCGCGCCACCAGCGCCTCGGCGATCGGCAACGTGCCGAAGATGTCGGCGTACATCGGCACCCCGATCAGCGTGGCCAGCGGCACCGACCATGGCTTGTCCTGACCAAGCAGCCCGTTGATCAGGCGCTCCGGTATCCAGTTGTGGATGGCCGCACCGATGCCGACACCGATCAGGATGTAGAGCCAGACGCGGCGAACGATGTCGCGCACCTGGTCGCGGGCGAAGCGCAGGCGCTCGCGCACGTCGGGCACGCCGTCGTCACCGTTCATGACCGGGCTGGTGAACACGAAAGGCTCGATGTGGCGCTCCATCCGCGCGCGGCCGATCAATGTGCCGCCGACCACCGCCAGCACGACCCCGACCGTCACGTAGGCGATGGCGATGGGCCAGTTGAAGATGCTCGCCAGCAGGATGACCGACGCCAGATCGACCAGCGGCGATGAGATCAGGAAGGAAAAGGTGACGCCTGTCGGCAGCCCGGCGCTGGTGAAGCCGATGAACAGCGGAATCGACGAACAGGAACAGAAGGGCGTGACGGTACCGAGCAGGGCTGCTAGCACATTGCCGCGCACCCCGGTGAAACGCCCCAGGATGCGACGCGTGCGCTCGGGCGGGAAATGGCTCTGCACGTATGAAATGCCGAAGATCAGCAGCGACAGCAGGATGAAGATCTTCACCGTGTCATAGATGAAGAAATGCACGCTGGCGCCGACCCGCCCGCTCATCGGCAAACCGATGCCCTGCTCGACCAGCATGCGCACCAGATCGGACAGCCACTGCATGCGCAGCAGCTGGTCGTTGAGCCAGCCAAACGGATTCATTGCGGGTGCGGGCAGCAGGACATGACGCTCATGCTAGACCTGTAGCGCGCGCAGCAGCTTGAACTGCCTCAAGCGAAAGCGAACGCCTTCAGTCGGGCGCGCCGAAATCCAGGGCGCTCTGCGCGACCGGTGCAAAGCTGCGGCGGTGAATCGGTGACGGGCCGTGGATGCGCAATGCGGCCAGATGCTCGGCGGTCGGATAGCCCTTGTGCTTTGCAATGCCGTACTGCGGATACAGCGCCGCCAGCGCCATCATTTCGTGATCGCGGCCGGTCTTGGCCAGGATGGAGGCGGCCGAGATCGCCGCTTCCGACGCGTCGCCGCCGACGATCGCGCGCGCTGGCACGGCGAGGCCGGGCGGTACGCGATTGCCGTCGATCAGCACCTGATCGGGCGGCACGGCAAGGCCTTCGACCGCGCGGCGCATCGCCAGCATGGTCGCGTGCAGGATGTTCAGACGGTCGATCTCCTCTACCGTCGCGATGCCGACCGCCCAGGCCAGCGCGCGCTCGCGGATCAAGGGCGCCAGCGCTTCGCGCTTCTTTTCCGACAGCTTCTTCGAATCGTTCAGGCCGTCTATGGGGCGCAAGGGATCGAGAATGACCGCCGCCGCATAGACCGGACCGCACAGCGGACCCCGGCCGGCCTCGTCGACGCCGGCGATCTTCATGCGCGTGGCAGATGCGGCAGGATGGCCGCCGCGGCGCGCGCTGCCGTGCCCTGGCGCAGCGTGAAATGGATGCGCTCGAATTCGTCGATCTGCGCCGCCCGCGCCACCGCGTCGCCGAGCAGCGCGTCGAGCGCGTCAGCCAGCTTTTCAGGCGTGGCGTCGTGCTGCAGCAGCTCGGGCACGATGCTGCGGCCGGCCAGGATATTGGGCAGGCCGACCCAAGGCTGATAGGCCATGCGCTTCATGATGCGATAGCTCAGCGCGTGGATGCGGTAGGCCACGACGTGCGGCGCGCGGCACAGGGCCGCTTCGAGGGTCGCCGTGCCGCTGGCCACCAGCGCCACGTCGCAGGCCATCAGCGCGTCGCGCGCGTGACCGAACAGGATGGACACCGGCAGTTCGGTCGCCTGACAGTCCCACAGCGCCTGTTCGAACTGGGTACGCGTTTCGCGCGTGGTCAGCGGCACCAGGAATCTGAGGTCCGGATGGCGCTCGTGCAACAGCTTGGCCGCACCGATCCAGGAATGCGCGTTGTACTGCAGTTCCGACTGCCGGCTGCCCGGCAGCAGCGCCACGATGCGCGCATCGACCGGTATGGCCAGGCGCTCGCGGGCGGCGAAGCGCTGTGGCTCGGGCGAAATCTCGTCGGCGAAGGGATGGCCGACATAGCTCACCGGCACGCCGGCCTTCTCGTAGATCGCCGGCTCGAACGGGAACAGGCAGAGCACGCGCGACACGCTGCGCGCGATGCCCTTGATGCGGCCACCGCGCCAGGCCCAGATCGACGGGCTCACGTAGTGGATGGCGGGCACGCCCGCATCGCGCAGCTTGCGCTCCAGCCACAGATTGAAATCAGGGGCGTCGACGCCGATGAAGGCGGCCGGCTTGTCCCTGAGCAGACGGTCGAGCAGGCTGCGACGGATGCCGGCCAGTTCGCGGTAGTGCTTCAGCACCTCGAAATAGCCGCGCACAGCCAGCTTTTCAGATGGCCACCAGGCGTCGAAGCCAGCCGACTGCATGCGCGGCCCGCCGATACCGACGAAGTCGATATCGGGCCGCGCATCGCGCAGCGCCTTGATCAGGTGCGCAGCCAGCTGGTCGCCCGACGCTTCGCCGGCGACCATGGCCACCGTGATGCGGGAGGCCATTATCGGATGATGCCGCGTCCGCCGGATGCGAGGAAATCGGACAGCAGCGCGACTTCGGGCGTCGTCTTCGCCGCTTCGGCGATGGCGGCCTTGGCTTCGTCCAGCGTCAGCCCCTCGCGGTACAGCGTCTTGTAGGCGCGCTTGATCGCCATGATGGCTTCGCTGCTGTAGCCGCGGCGGCGCAGGCCTTCGCTGTTGATGCCGTGCGGGCTGGCCGGCACGCCGTTGGCCAGCACGAAGGGCGGCACGTCCTGCAGCACGCTCGAATGCACGCCGCAGAAGCTGTGCGCACCGACGCGGACGAACTGGTGCACGCCGGTGAAGCCGCCGAGGATGGCCCAGTCGCCGACATGCACGTGGCCGGCCAGCGCGGTGTTGTTGGCCATGATGGTGTGGCTGCCGACCTGGCAATCGTGCGCGACGTGCACGTAGGCCATGATCCAGTTGTCGTCGCCCAGGCGCGTGACGCCGCCATCCTGCACGGTGCCGCAGTTCATCGTCGCGTATTCGCGCACGGTGTTGCGGTCGCCGATCTCCAGACGGGTCGGTTCATTGGCGTACTTCTTGTCCTGCGGTGCGCCGCCGATCGAACAGAAGGGGTGGAACGCGTTGTCGCGCCCGATGCGGGTATGGCCCTGGATCACCACGTGCGCATGCACCTTGGTGCCGGCACCGATCTCGACGTTCGGCCCGATGATGCTGTAGGCACCGATCTCGACACCGTCGGCGATCTGCGCCGCCGGATCGACGATGGCGGTCGGATGGATGAGCGTTGCCATCAGGTCGGACGCACCGCACAGAGCAGCTCGGATTCGGCCACCACGCCGCCGTCGACGCGCGCGCGCGCCTGGTACTTCCAGATACCGCGCGAGTGCTTCAGCAGGTCGACTTCGAGAATGAGCTGGTCGCCGGCCATGACGGGCTTCTTGAAGCGGGTGTTGTCCACGCCACAGAGGTAATAGACCGAATCGGCGTCGGGCGTCGTGCCCAGCGTTTCGAAGGACAGGATGGCGGCAGTCTGCGCCAGCGCCTCGACGATGAGCACGCCCGGCATGACCGGGTGGTTCGGGAAGTGGCCGGGGAAGAAGGGCTCGTTGATCGTGACGTTCTTCAGCGCCTTGATGTACTTGCCCGCCTCGACTTCGAGCACGCGATCGACCAGCAGGAAAGGAAAGCGGTGCGGCAGCGACTTCAGCACCGCGTGGATGTCCATCGATTTCAATTCAGTCTTCCTTGTTGCCTTGCAGCGTTGCAAGTTGTTGCTCGAGCGCCTTGATGCGATCGGCCATCGAGTCGAGGTGGCGCAGGCGCGAGTAGTTGCGCGTCCATTCCTTGTGCTCCATCGACGGCACCGAACCGGTGTAGACGCCCTTCTCCGGAATCGACTTGGTCGCGAACGACACCGCCGACACCACCACGTCATCGACGATGTCGATGTGGCCCATGATGTTGGCCGAACCGCCGATCATGCAGCGCTTGCCTATCGTCGTGCTGCCGGCCACGCCGGAACACGCCGCCATCGCAGTATGGTCGCCGATACGCACGTTGTGGGCGATCTGGATCAGGTTGTCGAGCTTTACGCCGTCGCCGATCACGGTGTCTTCGAGCGCGCCGCGGTCCACCGTCGTGTTGGCACCGATTTCGACGTCGTTGCCGATCAGTACGCGACCGATCTGCGGAATCTTGACCCAGCTGCCGTCCGCCTCGCGGGCGAAGCCGAAGCCGTCGGCGCCGATCACGGCACCCGAATGCAGGATGCAGCGTTCGCCGATCACGCAGTGCGCGTACACGACGACGCGCGGATGCAGTCGCGAGCCAGCGCCGACGCGTACACCCTCGCCCACCACGCAGCCGGCGCCGATCAGCACGTTTGCGCCGATGTCAGCACCCTCGCCCACCACCGCACCGGCGGCGACATGGGCGGACGCATCGACCCGGGCGCCCGGATGCACGCTGGCGGCCGGGTCGATGCCGGCGGCCGGCAGCAGATCGGGATTCAGCAGCTGGGCGACGCGGGCGAAATAGAGATAGGGATTGCGCACGCGGATGTGCGTGCGGGCGAGATTCTCGCCGTCGGCCGGTGGCACGATGACCACACCCGCACCGCTGCTGGCGAGAACGCTGCGGTACTTCGGGTTGGACAGAAAGGAGATGTGAGCCGGGCCGGCGCTGTCGAGCGGCGCCACCTGCTCGACCAGCAGGTCGGCGTCGCCATGCAGTTCGCCGCCCAACCGGGCGACGATGTCGCCAAGACGGGCTGCCATGTTCTTACTTGCTTGCCGGCGGGTCGGCCAGCGCCTTCAGCACCTTCTCGGTGATGTCGATGCGCTGGCTGCGATACACCACTTCCTGGAAGATGATGTCGTACTTCTCGGCCTCGGCGATCACCTTGATCGCCTTGTTGGCCTTGTCGAGCACGCCAGCCAGTTCCTCGTTGCGGCGCTGGTTCAGGTCTTCGCGGTACTCGCGCTCGCGACGCTGCATGTCGCGGGTGAGTTCGCTGAATTCACGCTCCTTGGCGCGGCGGTCGCTGTCGGACAGCGTGACCGCATTCTTTTCCATGTTCTGCTGCATGCCCTGCAGCTGCTTGGCCAGCTTTTCCAGCTCCTGGCTGCGCTTCTCGAATTCCTTTTCGAGCTTCTTCTGCGCGCGCACCGCCGGTGCCGCCTCGCGCAGGATGCGTTCGGTGTCGACGAAGCCGATCTTGACGTCGCTTTCTGCGCGCACCGGTGCGGCCGTCAGCAAAGCGAGCGAAGACAGCAATGCAATGAATATGGAGCGTGCGGACATACTCGACCTGTTCATACGGAGCTCTTCTTGATCAGAACACATTGCCCATCTGGAACTGGAAGCGCTGCAGACGATCGAGCGGATCCTTGTTCAGGGGCTGTGCAATGCTGAACTTCAGCGGTCCCATGGGCGAACTCCACGCCACGGAAAGGCCGGCACTATAACGCATATCGCCCAGACTCAGGCTCTGGCCATCGGCCCAGACGTTACCCGCATCGACGAAGGTGCCCAGACGCAGCGACTTGTCCTGCCCCATTCCGGGGAATGGAAACAGCACCTCGGCATTCATCACGAGGCGACGATCACCGCCGATGGTCGTGCGCAGCAGGTTGCCGTTGCCATCACGGTCACGCTGGCCGATCGACGCGGTTTCGAAGCCACGCACGGAACCGATGCCGCCGACGTAGAAGTTCTTGTAGAACGGCAGCGGCTTGTCGCCGTAACCGCGACCATAACCCAGTTCGCCATTGAGCATCAGCACGAAGTTGCCCCACAGCGGGAAATAGGTCTGGTGCTGGTAGGAGGCCTTCATGTAGCGCAGGCCGCCGGGCGGAATCGCGATTTCGCCGTTCACGCGCTGGATCGAGCCCTTCGTCGGGTAGATGAAGCTGTCGCGTGTGTCGCGTGCCCAGCCTATCGTGCTCACCAGCGAGTTGTTGGTGTCGCCGAATTCATTGACGAAGTTCTTGTAGCGCTGCGGGCTGTCAGAGAAGGTGTCGATCGAGGTCTGATCGACCGCCAGACCGAAGTTGATGCGGTCGTCCTCGCGGATCGGGAAACCCCAGCGCAGGCCGGCGCCGACCGACGACGTACGGTAGTTGCCGATGCGCAGACGGGTCGGGTCGACGTTGCGCAGATAAACGTCGAAACCGCGCGAAATGCCGTCCGGCGTGTAGTACGGATCGGTGAAGGACAGCGCGTAGGTCTTGTTGATGCTGCCGCTGTTCAGGCTCAGCGACATCGACTTGCCGCTGCCGAACAGGTTCTGCTGCGAAATTGAGGTCGACAGGATCAGGCTTTCCGAGCTGGAGAAGCCGGCACCGAACATCAGGTTGCCGGTCGGCTTTTCCTTCACCGTCAGGTTCACGTCGACCTGGTCGGTGGTGCCGGGCACGGCAGGCGTCTCCACCGTGGCCGCGTCGAAATAGCCGAGGCGGTCGACGCGGGTACGCGAACGGTTGATCTTCTCGCCGTCGTACCAGGCGCCTTCCATCTGGCGGAATTCGCGGCGGATGACCTGGTCGGCCGTCTTGCTGTTGCCCAGCACGTTCACCCGGCGCACATAGACGCGGCGGCCCGGATCGACGAACACGGTGAACGAGACAGTCTGCTTTTCCTTGTCGGGCTCCGGCACCGCATTGACGTTGGCAAAGGCATAGCCTTCGTTGCCGAGACGGTCATTGATCGCCTTGGTGGTGTCGGTCAGATTCTTGCGCGAAAACTCGTCACCCGGCTTCAGCTTCACCAGCTTGCGCAGTTCCTCTTCGGGCAGCAGCAGATCGCCCGACAGCTTCACACCGGACACCGTGTATTTCTTGCCCTCGGTGATCGAGATGGTGATGTAGATGTCCTGCTTGTCCGGCGTGATCGACACCTGGGTCGAATCGACGTTGAATTCGAGGTAGCCGCGATCGAGGTACCAGCTGCGCAGCGTTTCAACGTCGGCGCTGAGCTTCTGGCGCGAATACTGGTCGTTCTTCGTGTACCAGGTGAGCCAGTTCGGCGTCGTCAGCGTGATCATCTTCAGCAGGTCCTTCTCCTTGAAGGCACTGGCACCGACGATGTTGATCTGACGGATCTTGGCGACCTCGCCTTCATCGACCTGGAAGTTGATCGCCACGCGGTTGCGCTCGAGCGGCGTCACGGTGGTCTTGACCTCGACCGAATAACGGCCGCGCGACAGATACTGTCGCTTCAGTTCCTGCTCGGCGCGCTCCAGCACGGCGCGGTCGAAGATGCGCGACTCGGCCAGGCCCACGTCACGCAGCCCCTTCTTGATCGCTTCCTTGTCGAATTCCTTCATGCCGGTGAAGTCGAGCGAGGCGATCGCCGGACGCTCCTCGATCACCACCACCAGCACGTCGCCCTCGACCTCGATGCGCACGTCCTTGAAGAAGCCGGTCGCGAACAGTGCCTTGATGGCCTCGGCCGCCTTGTCCTCGGTGAAGCTCTCGCCGACGCGCACTGGCAGATAGTTGAACACCGTGCCGGCTTCGGTCCGCTGAATTCCCTCGACGCGAATGTCGCGGACGACGAAAGGCTCGAAGGCGTGGGCATGAGCCGACAGCAGTCCCGCGATCAGGGCGGGCAGGAGAAACTTGCGCATTGAGGGAAGTGGGGAATTCAGTCGGTAGTCAACCGAAAAGGCGATTGATATCGTTGTAGAAGGCGAACGCCATGAGCATCAGCAGGATGGCGAGGCCGACCTGTTGCCCGATTTCCATGACCCGCTCCGGAACCGGACCGCCCTTGAAAAATTCGATCGTATAGTACATCAAGTGCCCACCGTCCAGCAGCGGGATGGGCAGCAGGTTGAGCACGCCCAGACTGATGCTGATCAGCGCGATGAACTTGATGTAGTGGGTCAGCCCCATGGCCGCCGACTGACCCGCGTAGTCGGCGATGGTGACCGGCCCGCTCAGGTTCTTCCACGACAGTTCGCCGGTAATCATGCGGCCGAAGGCCTTGAGGCTGAACAGCGCGGTGTCCCAGGTCTGGCCGACCGCCAGCAGCAGCGATTCGCCGACGCCATGCTTCACCTCGACGAACAGCCGCTCGCGCAGAGTCGGATCGGGTTCGGGGCCGATGCCCAGGCGGCCGAAACGCTGTCCGCCCTCCTCCACCGTGGCGACTTCGGCGCGCAGCACGGCCTCGGCGCCGTCGCGCAGCACCACCACGTCGACGGTCCGACCGCCCAGTTCGCGCACCTGCTGCACCATGGCCGCCCAGTCGTCGACCGCCTGTCCGTTGATGGACAGCACGCGGTCGCCTTCGCGCATGCCCGCCTTATCCGCCGCGCTGCCCTCGCCCACGCTGCCGACCACCGTCGCGACACGCGGCCGGAACGGCAGCAGGCCCACCCGCTCCATGAGCGTCGCGTCGACATCGCTGCCGATGCCCGACAGGTCGATTCGCCGCGTATTGATTTCCGCGCGGTCGTTGACCGTTTCCAGCACCAGCGAACGGCCCTCGACCGCTGCGCGGGCGACGTGCCAGCGCAGGTCCTGCGCCGACGCGATCGGTTTGCCATCGACGGCACGCACCTGCTCGCCGTCCGTGACGCCGGCCACCGCCGCCGGGGTGCCCGTCGCGGGCGCCGCCAGCAGCGCACGCGGCTCTTCCATGCCGTAGATGAACAGGCCCCAATAGACGACGATGGCGAGCAGGAAATTGGCGATCGGTCCGGCCGACACGATGGCGAAACGGCGCCCCACAGTCTGCCGGTTGAAGGCGCGGTGGCGTTCGTGCTCGGCCACTTCGCCTTCGCGCTCGTCGAGCATCTTGACGTAGCCGCCGAGCGGAAACACCGACAACGCCCACTCGGTGTTGTCCGGGCCGTAGCGGCGCATCCACAGCGGACGGCCGAAGCCGACGGAAAAACGCAGCACCTTGACGCCACACAGCCGCGCCACGCTGTAGTGACCCAGTTCGTGCACGGTAATCAGGATGCCCAGCGCCAGCGCGAAGGCCGCCAGGTAGAACAGCGGATTCAAGCGCGCGCCCCGATCTGGCGCCGTGCGACCTCGCGCGCCGCAGCATCGGCGGCGAACACTTCGTCGAGCGTGCTCGACGGCTGATCGGGAAGGGTGTCGAGGGTGGCGGCAATCACATCGGCTATGGCACGGAAACCGAGCCGATGTTCCAGGAAAGCGGCAACCGCGACTTCGTTCGCCGCATTGAGCACGGCCGGCGTGCCCGCGCCAGCGCGCAGTGCGTCGAAAGCCAGCTTGAGGCAGGGAAAACGGTCGAGATCCGGGCGCTCGAACACCAGATCGGCCGCCGCCGCCAGATCAAGCACGCCGACGCCGGACTCGATCCGCTCCGGCCAGGCCAGCGCGTGCGCGATCGGTGTGCGCATGTCCGGATTGCCCATCTGCGCCAGCACCGAGCCGTCGACGTACTCGACCATCGAATGCACGATGCTCTGCGGGTGAATCACCACGTCGATGCGCTCGGCCGGCGTATCGAACAGCCAGCGCGCCTCGATCACTTCGAGGCCCTTGTTCATCATGGTGGCCGAATCGACCGAAATCTTGCGGCCCATGTCCCAGTTCGGGTGGGCGCAGGCCTGTTCCGGCGTCACGTTCGCCAGATCGGCGATCGGCGTGCGGCGGAACGGACCACCCGACGCGGTCAGCAGGATGCGGCGCACGCCCTCGCGCCCCTTGGCCGGCATGCACTGGAAGACGGCGTTGTGTTCGCTGTCTATGGGCAGCAGCGTCGCGCCGTGGGCCGACACCTCGCGCATGAACAGGTCGCCGCTCATCACCAGGCTTTCCTTGTTCGCCAGCAGGATGCGCTTGCCGGCGCGCGCTGCCGCCAGCGCCGAGCGCAGGCCTGCGGCGCCAACGATGGCCGCCATCACGGTATCCACCTCGGGCAGCGCAGCGACCATTTCGAGCGCCTCGACGCCGTGCATGACCTCGGTCGGCACCCGACCGGCCAGACGCTCGCGCAACACGACGGCGGCGTCCGCGTCGGCCACCACGGCGATGCGCGGCGCGAAGGCGATGCACTGTTCGGCCAGGCGGTCGATCTGGCGATGGCCAGACAGCGCAACGATCTCGAAACGGTCCGGATGGCGCGCGACGACGTCCAGCGTGCTGACGCCGATCGAACCGGTCGCGCCCAGTACGGTCAGTCTGCGCATCAGTTCGACGCTCCGGGTATCAGGTTGAGCAGATAGAAGCCTATCAGCGGCAAGGTGGCCGTCAGGCTGTCGACGCGGTCGAGCACGCCACCATGGCCGGGCAGCAGCTGGCTGCTGTCCTTCATGCCGGCCTGACGCTTCATCATCGATTCGAACAGGTCGCCGACGATGCTCACCGCGGTCAGCAACAGCAGCATCCCCGCCCAGAACGGCGCAGAGGGCATCTGCGCCGTGTCGAACAGCGCCGGCTTGATGGCGAGGCCGTACAGCTGGACGGCGACGACGGCACCGGCTGCGCCCTCCCAGGTCTTGCCGGGGCTGATCGACGGCGCCAGCTTGCGTCGGCCGAAGGCCTTGCCGGTGAAATAGGCGGCGATGTCGGCGATCCAGACGACCGCCATCAGCAGCAGCAGCGGCAGCACGCCGAGGGCGCGCAGCTGTATCAGCGCCAGCGCCGGCGGCAGCAGCACGAGAACGCCCGTCAGAACAAGCCACGGCTGCGCCGGGCGCGCGCCGCGCGACATCCAGAACGGTACGACCAGCAGCCAGAACAGGATGGCCAGTGCATGCAGCGCGGACAGCACGGGCAACGCGTCGGCGACAACGCCCTGCGCGTCGAAGGCGCGTTGTGCGCAGAAACCGACCACGGCGAAGGTGAGCACCCCCGCAACACGCGCGCCGAGCGACGCGAAACCGATCAGGCGCGCCCACTCCCAGCCGGCGAAACCCAGTATCGCGGCGACCAGCCAGCCCCATGCGGCCAGATCCATGCCCCACAGTGCAGCCGACAGTCCGGCCAGCAGGACGATGGCCGTCAGTACGCGCTGCTTAAGCATGCTGGCCGGCTGCGGCCGCTGACTGGACCTGTTCGCTGGTTCGGCCGAAGCGACGTTCCCGTTGCTGGTAGGACGTGATGGCCTCGTCTATGGCCGCACCATTGAATTCGGGCCACAGGCTGTCGGTGAAATAGAGTTCGGTGTAGGCCAGTTGCCAGAGCAGGAAATTGCTGATGCGCTGTTCGCCACCGGTGCGGATGAACAGATCGGGCTCGGGCGCGTAAGCCATCGACAGATGCGGCGCCAGTTCCTGTTCGGTGAAGCCGTCACGCCGCTCGGGGTGCGCCTTCAGCATGCGCTCGACCGCCTGCAGGATGTCCCAGCGGCCGCCGTAGTTGGCGGCGATGGTCAGGTTGAGGCCGGTATTCCCTTCGGTCAGCGCCTCGGCATTGCGGATCAATTCGACCAGACGCGGTTCGAAACGGCCCAGGTCGCCGACCACGCGCAGACGGATGCCGTTCTCGTGCAGGCGGACGACTTCGTCCTCCAGCGCCCGCACGAACAGCTGCATCAGGAAATTGACTTCCTCGGCCGGCCGCCGCCAGTTCTCGGAACTGAAGGCGAACAGCGTCAGATAGCCGACGCCGCGCTCGGCGCAGCGCTTGACCACCGCGCGCACCGCCTCGACACCCTTGCGGTGGCCGGCGACGCGCGGCATGAAACGGCGGCGCGCCCAGCGGCCATTGCCATCCATGATGATGGCGATGTGTCGCGGGACTGCGGACGAGCCGGTGCTGGAAGACAAGATCCGGTGCCTGGCTTCAGACGGCCATCAGGTCTTGCTCTTTTTGCGCCAGTTGCTTGTCGACCTCGGCGATGTAGCGGTCGGTCAGCTTCTGTACGTCGTCCTGCGCGCGGCGCTCGTCGTCCTCGGAAATTTCCTTTTCCTTGACGGCTTCCTTCAGCGCGTTGTTGGCGTCACGGCGCAGATTGCGCACGGCCACGCGCGCATTCTCGGCTTCGCCACGGACGACCTTGATCAGCTCCTTGCGGCGCTCTTCGGTCAGCGGCGGCATCGGCACGCGCACGATATCGCCCATGGCCGACGGGTTCAGGCCGAGGTCGGAATCGCGGATCGCCTTCTCGACGACCGACAGCATCTTCTTTTCCCACGGCTGCACGCCGATCGCACGCGCGTCGATCAGCGTCACGTTGGCGACCTGAGACAGCGGCACCATGGAGCCGTAGTAATCGACCTGGATGTGATCGAGGATGCCGGTGTGCGCACGACCGGTACGCACCTTGCCGAAGTCGGTCTTGAGCGACTCCAGCGTCTTCTGCATCTTCTGTTCGGTGGTTTTCTTCAACTCGGGGATCATGACGTCGCCTCTTGTTGGAAGGGACGGCCGCGCAGGCGCGGCCGCTAGAGCAAAGGGGCCAACGGCCCCTGCACCACTATATATGGACCAGCGTGCCTTCGTCTTCGCCCATCACGACACGCTTGAGCGCGCCCGCCTTGAAGATGCTGAACACCTTGATCGGCAGCTGCTGGTCGCGGCACAGCGCGAGCGCGGTGGCGTCCATCACCTTCAGGTCGCGACTGATGGCCTCGTCGAAGCTGATGCGGTCGTAGCGCGTGGCGCTCTTGTCCTTCATCGGATCGGCGCTGTAGACGCCATCGACCTTGGTCGCCTTCAGCACGATTTCGGCTTCGATCTCGCGACCGCGCAGCGCAGCTGCGGTGTCGGTGGTGAAGAAGGGGTTGCCGGTGCCGGCGGCAAAGATGACGACCTTGCCCTCTTCGAGGTAGCGGATCGCCTTGCCGCGGATATAGAACTCGACCACGGGCTCGATGCTGAGCGCCGACTGCACGCGCGCGGCGACGCCGGCCTGACGCATCGCGTCGCCCAACGCCAGCGCGTTCATCACGGTGGCCAGCATGCCCATGTAGTCGGCGGTGGCGCGGTCCATACCGGCCGCGCCGCCCGCCACGCCGCGGAAGATGTTGCCTCCGCCGATCACGACGCCCACTTCCACGCCCAAGGCGCGGATTTCGGCAACTTCAGCGACGATGCGTGCAAGCATGTCGCGGCTGATGCCGTAGTCGTCGTCGCCCATGAGGGCTTCGCCCGACAGCTTCAGAAGGATGCGGCGATAGGCAACAGTCATGCAGGCTCCCGGGCTCAGGCCTTGGCGGCCGCTGCTGCGGCAGCCTGGGCGGCGACTTCGGCCGCGAAGTCGGTGGTCTTCTTCTCGATGCCTTCGCCGACCACGTACAGCGTGAAGGAGGCGATCTTCGCCGACTTCGCCTTCAGCAGCTGTTCGATGGTCTGCTTGCCGTCTTCGGCCTTGACGAAGACCTGACCCAGCAGGGTGACTTCCTTCAGGTACTTCTGCACCGAGCCTTCGGCGATCTTGGCGATCATCTCTTCCGGCTTGCCGGCTTCACGCGCCTTCTCGATCGCGACGCGACGTTCGGCTTCGATCAGGTCGGCCGACACGCCGGTCGAATCCAGCGACTTCGGCTTCGACGCGGCGATGTGCATCGCCAGGTCCTTGGCCATCGCGTCGTCACCGCCGACGACATCGACCAGCACGCCGATCTTCGAGCCGCCATGCACGTAGCTGGCGACCTTGCCTTCAGCCTGCACGCGCACGAAGCGGCGGATCGACATGTTCTCGCCGATCTTGCCAACCAGTGCGGCGCGGGTCGATTCGATCGTGCCTTCGCCGAACGGCAGCGCCGACAGCGCGGCCACGTCGGCCGGGTTGTTGTCGGCGACCAGCTTGGCGGCGCCATTGACCAGCGCCAGGAAGTCGTCGTTCTTGGCCACGAAGTCGGTTTCGCAGTTCACTTCGACCATCGCGGCAGTCTTGCCGTCGGCCGACAGGAACAGACCCACCACACCCTCGGCGGTCACGCGGGCGGCGGCCTTGCTCGCCTTGTTGCCCAGCTTCACGCGGAGGATTTCTTCGGCCTTCGCCAGGTCGCCGCCCGCTTCGGTCAGCGCCTTCTTGCATTCCATCATCGGAGCGTCGGTCTTTTCGCGCAGCTCCTTGACCATACCTGCGGTGATTTCCGCCATGCTCATTCCTGCCTATAAGTTCGAATCGGTAAAACAATCGCGGGCGCCTGGGCGCCCGCGGCAATCGATCAGGCCTGGGCTTCGCCTTCGCCTTCGACCTCGACGAACTCGTCGTCGGACTTCAGCTGCGCCACCAGGTCCTGGGCGGCGCTGTTGCGGCCTTCCAGGATCGCGTCGGCGACGCCGGACGCGTACAGGCGGATCGCACGGCTCGAATCGTCATTGCCCGGAATGACGTAATCGACGCCCAGCGGCGAGTGGTTGGTATCGACCACGGCCACGACCGGGATGCCCAGCTTGTTGGCTTCGGTGATGGCGATCTTGTGATAGCCGACGTCGATCACGAACAGCGCGTCCGGCAGACCGCCCATGTCCTTGATGCCGCCGATGCTCTTCTGCAGCTTGACCAGCTCGCGCTGCAGCACCAGGGCTTCCTTCTTCGGCATGCGTTCCATCGAACCGTCTTCGACCATGGCTTCCAGGTCCTTCAGGCGCTTGACCGACAGCTTCAGCGTCTTGAAGTTGGTCAGCATGCCACCGAGCCAGCGCTCATCGACATAGGGCACGCCGGCGCGTTGCGCCTCTTCGGCCACGATTTCGCGGGCCTGGCGCTTGGTGCCAACCATCAGGATGGTGCCCTTGTTGGCGGACATGCGGCGGATGAAGGCCATCGCGTCGTTGTACTTGGCGACGGTCTTTTCCAGGTTGATGATGTGAATCTTGTTGCGATGGCCGAAAATGAAGGGGGCCATCTTGGGGTTCCAGAAGCGGGTCTGGTGTCCGAAATGGACACCCGCCTCCAGCATTTCGCGCATGGATACGGACATTCGAGATTACTCCGAACAGGGTTTGACCTCCGCCCGGCCGTGTTCACAGCCAGTGTTCCGGCTGCGCACCCTATCGGTTCAGTCACCGTATACATATGCGGCGACACCGGGCGTGTGGATTTGTCTGACGCACCCGCCATCGGGTACTGAAATCAGACAGCCTGCGATTCTAGCAGCCGCAATGCAACAAACTCAAGTCGGCCGGATGACAGCAGTTTGCCGCCCGGAACCGCTTCCGCTAACCTGCTGTCCCTCGGAACACCCTTACAGAGCCTTTTCATGAGCGTCACCATCAAGACAGCGGAAGAAATCGAGAGCATGCGCGTCGCGTGCAGACTGGCGTCGGAAGTGCTCGACTACATCGAGCCCCACGTGCAGCCGGGCGTCACCACGGCCGAACTCGACCGCCTGTGCCACGAATACATGGTGAACGTGCAGCAGACCATCCCGGCGCCGCTCAATTACGCGCCGCCCGGCTACAGCCCCTATCCGAAGTCGATCTGCACCTCGGTCAACCACGTCGTCTGCCACGGCGTACCGGCCGACCGTGCCCTGAAGAAGGGCGACATCGTCAATCTGGACATCACCGTCATCAAGGACGGCTTCCACGGCGACACCAGCCGCATGTTCATCGTCGGCGGCGACACGACCAAGCAGGCGGCACGTCTGTGCCTGATCACCTACGAATGCCTGTGGCTGGGCATTTCCAAGGTGAAGCCGGGCGCCCGACTGGGCGACATCGGCCACGCCATCCAGCGCCACGCCGAGAACAACGGCTTCTCCGTCGTGCGCGAATTCTGCGGTCACGGCATCGGCCGGAAATTCCACGAAGAGCCGCAGGTGCTGCACTACGGCAAGCCGGGCACCGGCATGGAGCTGAAGGAAGGCATGATCTTCACCATCGAGCCGATGATCAACGCCGGTCGCGCCGCCGTGTCGGAACTGCCGGACGGCTGGACCATCGTCACCCGCGACCGCAGCCTGTCTGCGCAATGGGAGCACACGGTGCTGGTCACCGCCGACGGTTACGAGGTGCTGACCGTGTCGGCCGGCAGCCCGCCGCCGGCGCTGAGCGGCGACACTGCCCGGGCCGCCTGAGCGGTGAACGGTCCGGCCGATTCCGACGCGCTGCGCCAGCTCGCCGGCGCACTGCGCAGCGAACTGGCGGCCAGCCAGCTCGAATTCCGCACGCGTTTCGAACAGGACGGCAACAGCAGCCGCATGCTCGCGGCGCGCGCCCGCGCCGTCGACAACGCGCTGCGGCGGCTGTGGGCAGCGGTCGGACTGCCGCGCACCGCGGCGCTGATCGCCGTCGGCGGTTACGGGCGCGGCGAGCTGTATCCGGCGTCCGACGTCGATGTGCTCTTCCTGACGCCAAGCGAGGTGTCGGCTGACATCGAGGCCAAGCTCGAACATCTGGTCGGACTGCTGTGGGACATCGGTCTGGACATCGGTCACAGCGTGCGCTCGGTCGGACAGTGCGTCGATGAAGCGGCGCGCGACATCACGGTCGAAACCACGCTGCTCGAAGCGCGCCTGCTCGCCGGCTCGCGCAAGCTGTTCCGCGAACTGAGCAGCACGCTCGAGGCGCAGCGCGACCCGGGTGCTTTCTTCAAGGCCAAACGGCTGGAGCAGGACGAACGCCACCAGCGCTACCAGGAAACGCCCTACAGTCTGGAACCCAACTGCAAGGAAAGCCCGGGCGGCCTGCGCGACCTGCAGGTGATCCAGTGGATCGCGCGCGCCAGCAAGCTGGGCGGCAGCTGGGCCGAACTGGCCGCGCGCGGCCTGATCACTGCCGAAGAAGCACGCCAGCTCGCACGCGTCGAACGCTTCATGCGTGACACCCGGGTAAGGCTGCACCTGATCGCGCGCCGGCGTGAGGATCGTCTGATCTTCGATCATCAGGAGGCGATGGCTGCCGCCTTCGGCCTTGCCGCCACACCGACGCGGCGCGCCTCCGAAGTGTTCATGCAGCGCTATTACCGAAGCGCGAAGACCATCACCCAGCTGAACACCATCCTGCTGCAGAACATTTCGGCTGCGCTGTTCCCGGCCGACGAGGCGGCAGTGCTGCCGATCAACGAACGCTTCCAGTCCAGCCGCGAACTGCTGGACGTGGTCGATGAACAGGTGTTCGAGCGCGAGCCGAGTGCACTGCTCGAGTGCTTCACGCTGCTGCAGCGGCACAGCGAACTGAAGGGCATGACCGCGCGTACGCTGCGCGGCCTGTGGCGTGCGCGCCGGCTGATCGACGCAAAATTCCGCCGCGACCCGAAGAACCGCGCCCTCTTCCTGTCCCTGTTCCAGCAGACGCGCGGGCTGGTGCATGAAATCCGCCGGATGAACCAGTACGGCATCCTCGGCCGCTACCTGCCCGCCTTCGGCCGCATCGTCGGCCAGATGCAGCACGACCTGTTTCACGTCTATACGGTCGATCAGCACATCCTGCAGGTGATGCGCAACGTGCGCCGCTTCACCATGTCGGAGCATGCGCACGAGTATCCGCTGCTGTCGCGCCTGATCACCGGCTTCGAGCGGCGCTGGCTGCTCTACCTGTCGGCGCTGTTCCACGACATCGCGAAGGGCCGCGGCGGCGATCATTCGCAGCTCGGCATGCGCGATGCACGCCTGTTCTGCCGCCAGCACGGCCTGAGCACCGCCGACACCGATCTGGTCGTGTTCCTGGTCGAGCACCACCTGTCGATGTCCTCGGTGGCGCAGAAGCAGGACCTGTCAGATCCGGACGTGATCCGCGACTTCGCGCGCGTGGTGAAGAGCGAACGTCGCCTGACCGCGCTCTACATCCTGACCCACGCCGACATCCGCGGCACCAGTCCCAAGGTGTGGAATGCCTGGCGCGGCAAGCTGCTGGAAGACCTCTACTTCTCGACCCTGCGCGTGCTGCAGGGGGACGGCGCCCACGCACCCGGCAGCGGTGACCGGCAGGAGGAAGCGCGCAGTCTGCTGCGCTACTTCGGACTGCGCGAAGGCGTGGAGCAGGCTTTCTGGTCACGCCTGGACACCGTGTATTTCATGCGCCACGACCCGGACGAAATCGCCTGGCACACGCGCATGCTGTATTTCCAGGTCGATGCGACGGTGCCGGTCGTCAAGGCGCGGCCGAACCAGGTCGGCGACGGCCTGCAGGTGATGGTGTATGCGCCGGACCAGCTCGACCTGTTCGTGCGTCTGTGCGGCTTCTTCGGCCGCTTGGGCTACAGCATCGCCGACGCCAAGATCCACACCACGACCGACGGCCATGCGCTCGACAGCTTCGTGCTGCTCGACCCGAACGGCCACCTCAATTCGCGCGACATGATCGCGCTGATCGAAACCGGCCTGGTCGAACGCCTGCAGGCGCAGCTGCCGGCGGAACAGCCGATCGCCGGGCGGCTGTCGCGCGAGGTGAAGCATTTCCCGATCACGCCGGAAATCGTCATCAAGCCGGACGAGCGCAAGCAGCACCACATCATGCACGTCACTGCGGCCGACCGACCCGGCCTGCTCTACTCGGTGGCGCGCGTGCTGGCGGCACACGCGATCCGCCTGCACACCGCCAAGATCACGACGCTCGGTGAGCGCGCCGAGGACGTGTTCCTGATCTCGGGCGAGGAACTGGACAACAGTACGACCTTGATCCGGCTGGAGCAGGAACTGCTGGGAGAACTGGCCGTTTCCTGAGCACGGTAGGACGGGCGCGACGCAGTGCCCGCTGCGCCGCGCAGGTTTCCGGACATACTGTCGATGCCGACGCACCCGGGCATCCCCGACGAGGACGGAACCCTGCCTTGAGCCTGACCCGCGACGAACCCGCACCCTTCACGATGACCGACCGCGCGCGACCACTGATCGTTGCACTGGTGGCGCTGCTGGCGGGTCTGGCACTCACCGCCTACATCGCAGGGAACGAGGCGGCGGAACTGCATCAGCGAGAGCGCAGCGCCGTGACGGCGCAGGCCGGACAGGTGCGGGCGCGGCTGGAGAGCGAGGTCAACAGCGCCGCCCACCTGTCGCTCGGTCTGGTCAGTTTCATCGCCGCCAATCCGGACTTCGACCGCGCTTCCTTCGATCGCGTCGCCGAACGCATGCTGGCCTACGGCCGCCATCTGCGGAACATTTCGGTGGCGCCGGACAACGTGGTGCGCGAGGTCTATCCGCTCGCCGGCAACGAACGCGCAATCGGTCTGAACTATCTCGATACGCCGTCGCAACGTGACGCGGTCGTGCAGATGATGAAGTCCCGCCGCTTCGTACTCGCCGGCCCGCTCGAACTGGTGCAGGGCGGCGTCGGGCTGATCAACCGCTTTCCGGTCTATCTTCCGGCGCGAAACGGACAGCCCGAACGTTACTGGGGCCTGGTTGCCGTCGTGCTGCGCTTCGATTCACTGCTCGAAGCCAGCGGTCTCCTGCCTGAGCGCGGCGACCTGCGTTACGCGCTGCGCGGTCGCGACGGGCTGGGCGCGGCGGGCGAGGTCTTCCATGGCGACGCGGCGTTGTTCGACCAGACACCGGTACTGGTCGACGTCGTACTGCCCGACAACGCGCGCTGGCAACTGGCCGCCGTCCCGGCAGGCGGCTGGCAGAACGGCTACGGCAGCGCGCGCGTGCTCGGCATCTGGGGGGCCGGTGCGGCCGTGTCGCTGGCCATTGCCGCCCTGCTCTATCTTCGACAGCTGCAGTTGCGCCGGTTGCAGATGCGCGACGCCGAACTGTCGCTCGCAGCCAGCGTGATCGACAGTCTGAACGAAGCCATCATGGTCACCGATGCGCGCGGACGCGTCGTCACCGTGAATCCGGCGTTCAGCGCACTGACCGGCATCGACGAGAGCGCGGCCAGCGGACGACCCGCGTCGGCGGTGGTCAGCTGTCCGTACAGCGAGGAATCGCGCAGAGAATTCGCCGATCAGCTCGAACGCGACGGCTACTGGCGGGGCGAACTCGACGACCAGCGCGCCAGCGGCGAAAGCTATCCGAAGTCGCTCAGCATCTATCCGGTCCGTGAACCGGGCGGACGCATCGCTCACTACGTGCATTCCTTTGCCGACATCAGCGAGCGCAGGGAGGCTGAAAGGAAGATCCACCACCTCGCGCACCACGACATGCTGACCGGTCTGCCCAACCGTCTGTCGCTGCAGCTGCGCATGGAACAGGTGATGGCGCATGCGCGCCGGCACAGCACACTGTTTGCGGTGCTGATGATAGACATGGATCACTTCAAGGACATCAATGACACGCTGGGTCACCACGTCGGCGACGCGCTGCTGGTCGAGGTGGGCAAGCGCCTGCAGCGCTGCGTGCGGCAGAGCGACGTCGTGGCACGCCTCGGTGGCGACGAATTCGTCGTCCTGGTGACCGACATGGTGACCACACTGACCGCGGCTGCTGTGGCCGAGAAGATCGTCGCCGCCCTGTCCGCGCCCTACGCCGTCGAGGCCTACCAGCTGCACTCGACGCCCAGCGTCGGCATCGGCGTGTTTCCGAACGACGGCGAAACGGTCGATGACCTGCTGCGCAATGTCGACAGCGCGATGTATCACGCCAAGGCCGCCGGCCGGAACAATTACCAGTTCTTCAACGACAGCATGTCGGCCAACGCCAGCGAACGGCTGACGCTGCAGAGCAGCCTGCACCAGGCAATTGCCAAGCGGCAGTTCGTGCTGCACTACCAGCCGCAGATCGAAACCGGCAGCGGTCGGCTGATGGGGGTCGAAGTGCTGGTGCGCTGGGAGCACCCGGAGCGCGGTCTGGTTCCGCCGAACAAGTTCATTCCGATTGCCGAGGAAAGCGATCTCATCATCCGCCTCGGCGAATGGATACTGCAGGAAGCCTGTCGCCAGCTCAGTGTCTGGCGCGCCATGGGCCTGCAGATGCGGATCGCCGTCAACCTGTCGGCGCGACAGCTGCGCTCGAAGAATCTGCTGCGGCAGGTGAAGGACGTCGTGCTGAAGTACGACCTGAAGCCGGGCGACCTCGAACTGGAGATTACCGAGAGCGTCGCCATGGAGGACGCCGACAACACGCTGCGCATGCTGGCCCAGCTGCGCGAACTGGGCCTCGAACTGGCGATCGACGACTTCGGCACCGGCTATTCGTCGCTGAGCCACCTGAAGCTCATGCCCTTGCAGCGGCTGAAGATCGATCGTTCCTTCGTCAAGGACATCGAGAACGATCCAGACGACGCCGCGATCTGTGCAGCCACCATCAGCCTGGCGCACAACCTGGGCCTGACGGTGATCGCCGAAGGGGTGGAAACCGACGCGCAGTATGCCTTTCTCGGCAACCTGGGCTGTGAATGCGTACAGGGCTTCCTGTTCAGCAAACCGCTGCCGGCGGCCGAACTGGAAGCCTGGATCGCGGCGCGCGCAGACGGGGCCTCCGTCACCAGCAGCCTGTAAACAAGGATCGTCCGACCGCGACTTCGGCCTTCGAATGACCGGTCGTTGTCGATCGCCGGCCCCGTCGGGGTCAGAAGACCCCTCCCACAGAACCCTGGCCCAGGCTCAGGCCGTGGGTCGGGCGCACCCCTGTGGGAGCGGCCTTGGCCGCGACACGGCGGCGGCCATCCGCAGACTTCGATGCAGGCGGCTATCGGGGTCAAGACCCCTCCCACAGAACCCCGGCCCGGACTCAGACTGTGGGTCGGGCGCATCTCCTGTGGGAGCGGCCTTGGCCGCGACACGGCGGTGGCCATCTACAGACTTCGATACGGGCTTTTGCCGGGGCGAGAAGGGCCCTCGGTTCACGATAGCAGCGCCCGCTCAGACGCCGTCAGTCGTCTCCATCCTCGACGCCCGGGAACAGCACGTCGGTGTAGCCGAAGCGGCTGAAGTCGCGCACCCGCATCGGGTAGAGGATGCCGTCGAGGTGATCGCATTCGTGCTGCACGACGCGCGCGTGGAAACCCTCGGCCTCGCGCGAGATCGGCTTGCCCGCCGGATCGAAGCCGCTGTAGTGCAGCCGGCTGTAGCGCGGCACGACGCCGCGCAGGCCAGGCACGGACAGACAGCCCTCCCAGCCCTCCTCCATGTCGTGGCCCAGCGGCGTCAGCACTGGATTGACCAGCACGGTGAAAGGCACGACCGGCGCGTCCGGATAGCGCACGGACGGCGAGCCGCCGAAGATGACGACACGCAGGTCGATGCCGATCTGCGGCGCCGCAAGGCCGGCGCCGTTGGCCGCCTGCATGGTGTCCATCAGGTCGGTCACCAGTGCGTCGAGCTCCGCCGTGTCGAAACGCTCGACCGGCCGCGAAACGCGCAGCAGGCGCGGGTCGCCCATGCGCAGGATGTCGCGGATCACGGGCACACTCCTTCCTGGCACAAGCGCTCGAGCAGGTGACGCACGCGCATCATCGCCTCCTGCAGCATGGCTTCGATGGCCGACATCTGGATGCCGTGCGCTGAATCGCCGCGACCGGCCGCGTGATTCACCACGACATTGAGCGCCGCATAAGCCAGACCGGCTTCGCGCGCCAGCACCGCCTCCGGCATGCCGGTCATGCCGACGACGTCGGCGCCGTCCCGCTCGAAACGGTTGATCTCGGCGGCGGTTTCGAGACGCGGTCCCTGGGTGGCTGCATAGACGGCGCCGTCGATTACCGCCTCGCCGGCCAGCATCGCGGCGGCAAGCAGCCGAGCACGCAGGGCGCTGTCGTAGGGTTCGGTGAAATCGACATGCTTCACCTGTCCGTCGTGGCCGTCGAAAAAGGTCGAATGGCGGCCCCAGGTGTAGTCGATGATCTGATCCGGCACGACCAGGCTGCCCGGCGCCAGGTCGGGGCGGATGCCGCCGACCGACGCCACAGACACCACCTTGTCCACGCCGACGCTCTTCAGTGCGGAGATGTTCGCGCGGTAATTGACGCGATGCGGCGGAATCGTGTGGCCGTAGCCGTGGCGGGCGATGAACACCAGTTCGTGCCCACCGAGACGGCCGAAGGTGAGCGGACCGGACGGTTCGCCGTAAGGGGTACGCACGACCTCGCGCCGCGTGACGTCGAGGTTGGCAAGCTGGGTCAGCCCGCTTCCGCCAATGATGGCCAGCATCGTTCCGGAACTCCTGATTGGATGACCGGCGAGTCTAGCAGCCGGAACGCCCTCCGTCCGGGCACCTGACGTCTTGCGAACTTGGCGTGCTAAACTCGCGTGTTTATCTTTTGCGCCGCACCATTCCCATGTCCCGCTCCATACGCAACATCGCCATCATCGCGCACGTCGATCATGGCAAGACCACGCTGGTTGACCAGCTGCTGCGCCAATCCGGCACCTTCGCATCGCACCAGCAGGTGTCCGAGCGGGTCATGGATTCCGGCGATATCGAAAAAGAACGCGGCATCACGATTCTCGCCAAGAACTGCGCGATCGAATACGAAGGCACGCACATCAACATCGTCGACACCCCGGGCCACGCCGACTTCGGCGGCGAGGTCGAGCGCGTGCTGTCGATGGTCGATTCCGTGCTGCTGCTGGTCGACGCCGTCGAAGGCCCGATGCCGCAAACCCGATTCGTCACGCGCAAGGCGCTGGCTCTCGGCCTGAAGCCCATCGTAGTGGTGAACAAGATCGACCGTCCGGGCGCCCGTCCGGACTGGGTGATCAACCACACCTTCGATCTGTTCGACAAGCTGGGTGCCACCGACGAACAGCTCGACTTCCCGGTCGTGTTCGCCTCGGCGCTGAACGGTTTCGCCATGCTGGATGCCGACAAACCGGGCACCGACATGCGCCCGCTGTTCGAGACCATCCTGAAGCACGTGCCGCAGCCGGAAGTCGATGAAGACGCGCCGCTGCAGCTGCAGATCTGTTCGCTCGACTACTCGACCTACATCGGTCAGCTCGGCATCGGCCGCATCAAGCGCGGCCGCATCAAGCCGAACCAGGAAGTCGTCGTCTATTACGGCGACGAAAGCCGCGGCAAGGCCAAGGTCGGTCAGGTGCTCACCTTCAAGGGCCTCGACCGCACGCAGGCCGAGACGGCCAGTGCCGGCGACATCGTGCTGGTGTCCGGCATCGAACAGGTCGGCATCGGCGTCACCATCTGCGATCCGGAATCGCCGGAGCCGATGAAGCCGATCGCGGTCGACGAGCCGACGCTGACGATGAACTTCATGGTGAACGCCTCGCCGCTGGCCGGTCGCGAAGGCAAGTTCGTCACCAGCCGCCAGATCCGCGAGCGCCTCGAAAAAGAACTGCTGAAGAACGTGGCGCTGCGCGTCGAGTACACCGACGACTCCGACGTGTTCCTGGTGTCGGGTCGCGGCGAACTGCACCTGACTATCCTGCTGGAAAACATGCGCCGTGAAGGCTACGAACTGGCGGTCGGCCGCCCGCGCGTGGTGTTCAAGGAAATCGACGGCGTGAAGTGCGAGCCGTACGAAATGCTCACCGTCGACGTCGAAGAGACCCACCAGGGCGGCGTGATGGAAGAGCTGGGCCGTCGCCGCGGCGAAATGCAAGACATGCAGCCGGACGGCAAGGGCCGCGTGCGTATCGAGTACCGCATTCCGGCGCGCGGCCTGATCGGCTTCCAGGGCGAGTTCCTGACGCTGACCCGCGGTACCGGTCTGGCCAGCCACGTGTTCGACGACTACGGCCCGATGGCCGGCGCCATGTCGGAACGTCGCAACGGCGTGCTCATTTCGCAGAACGACGGCGAAGCAGTCGCCTACGCGCTGTGGAACCTGCAGGACCGCGGCCGCATGTTCGTCAATCCGGGCGATGTGCTGTACGAAGGCATGATCATCGGCATCCACTCGCGCGACAACGACCTGGTGGTGAACCCGATCAAGGGCAAGCAGCTCACCAACGTGCGCGCCTCGGGCACCGACGAAGCCGTGCGCCTGATTCCGCCGATCGCGCTGACGCTGGAATCGGCGATCGAATTCATTGCCGACGATGAACTGGTCGAGATCACGCCGAAGAACATCCGCCTGCGCAAGCGTCACCTGAAGGAACACGAGCGCAAGCGCGCTTCGCGCGACGAAGCCTGATATCGGGGCAGCGTCGAATGAAATGAAAAGAGCGCCCAAGGGCGCTCTTTTCATGTGTGCCTCGTCCGGAGCTTGGCTTCAGGTGCGGCGCTCGATCGCCGCCTGTGCACGCAGCCGTGCGTAGGTGGTCTGCAGCACGCGCGCGTCGTTGCTGGCGCGATGACGCGTGGTGTGCAGCTCTTCCGCCACCGCCTGCTTGACCCCGTGCCAGCGCGCCGCCTCGTCCTCGTTCAGCAGTTCGCGCAGGCTGCGCAGATGAAAGCGCGGCACGCGATCCGCCTCGTCGTAGAGGCGCGACAGCCAGGCGTAATCGTTGCCCCAGGCGTCACTGTACACCTCGCGCCCTCGCAGCGCCTCGTCGAGCCGGCACACGACCTCCTCGACCGGCAGACCGTGCTGCATCAGCACGTCGCGCGTGATGTGGTGGATGGACTCGGCGCTGGCGTCCCAGTGCCGCCATCCGTCCGGCGGTCGCACCAGACAGCACAGCGTGCGCCCGTCCGGCAGCACGCAGCCCACTTCGATCGGATAGCTGCCGGCACCGAAGCCGGACGCCTCGATGTCGAGGAAGACCGGCAGCGCATCGGTTCCGGCGTCCGCCACGCCCTACTCCTTCAGCGCGTAAATGGCCGGCAGATTGCGCCACGCACCGCGCACATCCATGCCGTAGCCGAACACATAGCGATTGGGCAGTTCCAGCCCCGTGAAGTCGGCAGTGATCGGCTTGGCGCGACCGATCTGCTTGTCCGAGAAGACCGCGGTCAGACAGCGCGTCGCCCCCTTGGACAGGATGTGCTGGCGGATCGCGGCCAGCGTGATGCCTTCGTCGAGGATGTCGTCGAGTACGAGCACGGTGCGCCCGACCAGCGGCGTGCGCGGCTCGTTGATCCAGCGCAGCTCGCCGCCCGAGGTCTCGTCGCCGTAGCGGGTGACGTGCAGGTAGTCGAAGTCCAGCGGAAACGCGAGTTTCGGCAGCAGGTTGCCGGTGAACACGACAGCGCCGCCCATCACCGACAGCAGCAGCGGATAGCTGTCGCCGACCGCCGCCGTGATCTCCTGCGCGACCCGATCGACCGCCGCCTCGACTTCGGCAGCGGAGCAGATCAGGTCGGCACCTTCAAGCAGTGCCTGCGCGTCGGCCAGACGACTCACGCTGCGTCGGCTTCGCGCGAAATCTCTTCGCGCGACACTTCCTGCGCGTCCATCCAGGCGGTGAATGCCGCACCGACTTCCGGATGCTTGCGCGCCAGTGCGACGGTGGCCTGCAGATAGCCCAGCTTGGAGCCGCAGTCGTAGCGGGTGCCCTTGAACGGATAGGCCAGCACCGCCTCTTCCTTCAGCAGCGCGGCGATGGCGTCAGTCAGCTGCAGTTCGCCGCCAGCGCCCGGCGTGATCGCGCGCAGGTGATCGAAAATGCGCGGCGTCAGCACGTAGCGGCCGACCACCGCCAGCGTAGACGGCGCCACTTCGGGCTTCGGCTTCTCGACGATGCCGGTCACGCCGTACAGGCCGCCGACGTCGGCGTCGGTGCTGACGATGCCGTAGCTTCCGGTCTGGCTGCGCGGCACCTGCTGCACGCCGAGGATGGAGCGGCCGAAGCGGTCGAAGATGTCGGTCATCTGCTTCAGGATCGGCGGCTCGCCGTCGATCAGGTCGTCGGCCAGCAGCACGGCGAACGGCTCGTCACCGACGACCGGCGCCGCGCACAGCACGGCGTGGCCCAGGCCGAGCGGTTCCGACTGGCGGATGTAGATGCAGTTCACGTGCTTGGGCACCGTGTTGCACAGCGCCAGCAGGTCATGTTTCTTCTTCATCTCGAGCTCGTGCTCGAGCTCGTAGGCCTTGTCGAAGTGGTCGGCGATCGAGCGCTTGGTGCGACCGGTGATGAAGATGAGGTCGGTGCAGCCGGCGGCCACGGCTTCTTCGACGGCGTACTGGATCAGCGGCTTGTCGACCACCGGCAGCATTTCCTTCGGGTTGGCCTTGGTGGCGGGCAGGAAACGACTGCCCAGACCGGCGACGGGAAAGACTGCTTTGCGTACGGATTTCATCGTTCTATGGCTCCCTTTTCTCGAGCATCGACATGAGCCCGGATTCATCGAGAATATTAATGCCCAGTTCTTGCGCTTTTGTGAGCTTGGAACCGGCGTCCGTGCCAGCCACCACGAAATCGGTCTTTTTCGACACGCTGCCGGCCACTTTCGCACCCGCAGCCTCAAGCAAGTCCTTGGCCTGATCGCGCGAAAGCGTGGGCAGCGTGCCGGTGAGCACCACGGTCTTGCCGACCAGCGGACCGCTCGCCACCTGTGCTTCGCCCTCTTCCCAGACGATGCCGCAGGCGCGCAGCTGCTCGACCACCTCGCGATTGTGCGGCTGCGCGAAGAAGGTGTGGATGCTGGCCGCGACCACCGGACCGACGTCAGGCACCTGGGCCAGTTCCTCGACCGAAGCGTCCATGATGCGATCCATGCTGCCCAAGTGGCGCGCCAGATCCTTGGCGGTCGCCTCGCCGACGTGGCGGATGCCCAGACCGAACAGGAAGCGCCCCAGCGTGGTGCGCTTGGACTGTTCCAGTGCGGTCACCAGGTTTTCCGCCGACTTGACCGCCATGCGATCCAGCTCGGCCAGCTTGAGCACGCCCAGCCGGTAGAGGTCAGGCAGGCTGCGGATCAGTCCGCCATCCACCAGTTGCTCGACCAGCTTGTCACCCAATCCTTCGATGTCCATCGCGCGACGCTGCGCGAAATGCAGCAGCGCCTGCTTGCGCTGCGCCGAACAGTACAGCCCGCCGGTGCAGCGATGATCGACCTCGCCTTCTTCACGCACCACGTCCGAACCGCAGACCGGACAGTGGCTGGGCATGGAGAATGCACGCGCGTCCGCCGGCCGTCTGTCCGACAGCACCGACACGACCTCGGGTATGACATCGCCTGCGCGGCGCACGATGACGGTGTCGCCCACGTGTACGTCCTTGCGCCGGATCTCCGATTCGTTGTGCAACGTCGCATTGGTCACCGTGACGCCACCGACGAACACCGGCGCCAGCCGCGCCACCGGCGTGAGCTTGCCGGTGCGGCCGACCTGCACCTCGATGTCCTGCACCGTGGTCAGCGCTTCCTGCGCCGGGTACTTGTGCGCCACCGCCCAGCGCGGCTCGCGGGTGACGAAACCCATGCGCTGCTGTAGGGCCAGGCTGTTCACCTTGTAGACCACGCCGTCGATGTCGAAAGGCAGCGTGGGCCGCGCCTCCGCGATGCGCGCGTGGAATGCGGCCAGCGCCTCGCCGCCGCTACACACCGCGCGGTGCTCGCTGACCGGCAGGCCGAAGGCGGCCAGCGCGTCGAGCACACCGGCGTGGGTGTCGGGCAGCGTCCAGCCGCGCACTTCGCCGAGGCCGTAGGCATAGAAGGACAAGGGCCTCTTCGCCGCGATCGCCGGGTCGAGCTGGCGGATGCTGCCGGCCGCACCGTTGCGCGGGTTCACCAGCGTCTTTTCGCCGGCCTCAATGGCACGCGCGTTGAAGGCGTCGAAGTCGTCGCGCCGCATGTAGACCTCGCCGCGCACCTCCAGCACCTCGGGCAGGCCGGGCGCATCGAACAGCGAGGGCTGACCCGTGGTCGGAAGCGGTGTCAGCGCCAGGGGCACATCGCGGATGGTGCGCACGTTCTGCGTCACGTCCTCGCCGGTCTCGCCGTCGCCGCGGGTGGCGGCGAGCACCAACACGCCGTTCTCGTAGCGCAGATTGATGGCCAGACCGTCGAACTTCAGTTCGGCGGCATATTCGACCGGCGGCGCCTCCTCGGTCAGTCCAAGTTCGCGCCGCACGCGGGCATCGAAGTTCAGCGCCCCGCTCGCCTCGGTATCGGTTTCGGTGCGGATCGACAGCATGGGCACGACGTGGCGCACCGGCGCGAAGCTGTCGAGCGGCTTGCCGCCGACCCGCTGCGTCGGCGAATCGGCTGTGCGCAGCGTCGGGTACTCGGCTTCCAGCGCCTGCAGTTCGCGAAACAGGCGGTCGTATTCCGCGTCCGGAATCTCCGGTGCGTCGAGTTCGTAGTAGAGGCGGTCGTGACGGGCGATCTGCGCGCGCAGCTCGGCCGCGCGCGCAAGGACAGCCGCATCCATCAGCTGAACAGGCGGCGCGCCGACGCGCTGCCCGGGGCGACGCCGAACTGTGTCATGCGGGTCTGGAATTCGGCAATCTTGCTGCGGATCACGCCAAGCGAAGCGGGCGACAGCGGCTGCCGATTGTCATCGACCACGCGGGCGCCGAGCGCGTGCGCGAACTGTTCGGCCATGGTGACCATGCGGTCGAAATTGCGCGCGCCGTCGGCGACGGTGGGCACATCGAGCAGCAGTGTCACGCCCGGCGTCTGCAGGTTCTTCATCGTTTCGGCGATGAATTCGGCGGCGTCGAGATTGCCCAGCGTGTAGATCGTCGCGCCGGCATCGTCGCGCGCGCGGAACAGGCCGTTATCGAGCGCGAAGCCCTGCGCTTCGGCCAGACCACGCAGCTTGGTGCCGGAAATCGGGTGTTCACCGGCCACCAAGTTCAGGCCGATCTGCACGTCGACCGACGCGGCGAAGCTGTCGAGCTCACGCGCACGGGTGAGCAGATCGCGTGCGTCGGGGAAATGCACGACGGCGAGGAAGCGGTCGGCGACGGCCTGCAGCGCGTGCGCCAGCGCCGACAGCGAGGCCTCGCTGAGCGGGCCGCGGCGATCGGCGAGCTGCACCGCCATTTCGATGCGCGACAGATTGCCGGCGGTCTCCGGCGTCAGCTCCAGCCAGCGGCCGGCCTGTTCGTCGCGGCCACGCAGGCGCAGGCCGGTATCGACCTGACGCGTCAGCTCGCTCCAAGCGCGCTGGAACTCGGTTGCCGCAATCGGCGCCTCCAGTTCGACGACGATGACTTCTTCGACCTTGGCATCGGCCCACGCCGGCGCTGTGTCATCAGCCGGCGCCGCTTTGAGCACCGGCTCGCGCTGCGGGGCAAGCTGCACGGTGTCGTCGGCCGCGGCGCTCATCCGCTCTTCGGTCGGCAGATCGATCGCCGGCCCGACCGGCGTGTCGCTCGCGAGCTCGTTGCCGAGATCGCTGCCCAGGTCGAAATCCAGCGTCGGTTCGACGCGGCGCGATGGCTGGTGCAGCGGATCGATCAGCACGTCGGGCTGGGCGTCGCCGAGCGCGCGTTCGGCCGTACGGCGGTGGCGCCGCTCCTGCCACAGGTTGTAGCCGATCACGGCACCGACACCGACCACGCCGAGCGCGATCAGCCCCATCTGCAGTTCAGTCAGTTGCATGAATCCGTATCCCTTTTTGTTCAGACACTGAGCGCTTCGTCGCGCAGTTTCAGCGCCGCTTCCATATCGACCTCGACCACGCGCGAACACCCGCGCTCCTGCATGGTGACGCCAACCAGCTGTTGCGCCATTTCCATCGTGATCTTGTTGTGACTGATGAACACGAACTGCGTCGAAGCGGACATGCGCTTCACCATTTCGCAGAAGCGTTCGGTATTCGTGTCGTCCAGCGGCGCATCGACCTCGTCCAGCATGCAGAACGGTGCCGGGTTGAGCTGGAAGAAGGCAAACACCAGCGCCGTCGCGGTCAGCGCCTTCTCGCCGCCGGACAGCAGCTGGATCGACGCGTTGCGCTTGCCCGGCGGCTGCGCGAACACCTGCAGGCCAGCATCCAGAATCTCGTCGCCGGTCATGACCAGTCGGGCCTCACCGCCACCGAACAGTTCCGGGAAGATGCGGCCGAACTCGGTATTGACGCGATCATACGTCTCCTTGAGCAGGGCGCGCGTGTCGCGGTCCATGCGGCGGATGGCGTCTTCCAGCGTGGCGATGGCATCGCGCAGATCGGTCGATTGCGCATCGAGATAACCCTTGCGCTCGCTGGCTTGCGCCAACTCTTCCAGCGCGGCCAGGTTAACCGCGCCGAGTGCCGCGATTTCCCGCGTCAGGCGGCTGATCTCTGCAGTCAGTGCGCCCTCGCGCACCTTCTCCGCCTCGCCCTCGGCCAGCAGCGCATCGAGCCGGCCGTCCGGCAGTTCAATCTCGCCCAGGCGCTGCGCGTATTGTTCGGCATTCAGCGCGGCCGCCTGCTGCTTCAGCTTCAGTTCGGCCAGCCGCTCGCGCGCCGGCGCCAACAGGTGTTCGGTATTGGCGCGCTGCGATTCAAGTTCGCGCAGCTGGGCGGCGAGCGCTTCCTGCGCGTCGCGGCAGGTGGCGAGCACCTGTTCGCGCGCGCGGCGGTTGTCCAGCACCTGCTGCAACCGGCTGTCTATGCTGCCTTCGTCGATCTGCGCGAATTCGTCGCTGCGCAGCGCGCGCTCCAGTTCGGCATTTTCGAGCTGGGTCCTGGCCACCGCGAGGTTGTTCGCCAGATCGGTCAGGCGGCTCGTGCATTCGCGCTGCGAGAAGTTCGCCTCCTGCAGTTCGCGCGCCGCCGCCTGATCGGCGAAGCGCGCCTCGCGCAGCTGGCTGTCGGCGTTCTTCTGTGCCTCGGTCGCGGCGTCGAGCCGCATGCGCTGCACCTCGATCAGTTCGCGCGCGCGTTCGATCTCCGCGTCGGCGCGTTCAAGGTGGGCACGCTCGGTCTGCTCGGCCTGATCGACTTCGGCGCGATCGCGCGCCAGCCCCGCGCGCTGTTCGTCGTAGCGCGACACCGCCTGTGCCAGCTTGATCTGCTCGACCTGGGCGCTGTGCGCAGCCTGGGTCAGCGACTGCTGTTCGCGCCGCGCGGCGGCCTGTTCCTCGTGCGCGCCGGCCAGCGCTGCCTCGGCTTCGCGCAGCGCCTCGCGCGATTCGGCGAGCTGGGCGTCGGCGAGGTCGATCTCCTCGGCGAGACGGTCGATGTCGCGCGCGCGCTCGAGCACGCCGTGCGTGCGGGCGTCCGGCGCATACAGCGTCAGCGACGCGCCCTGCGCGACACGGCCTTCCTGGTCGACGCGCAGACCGCTGGCGGCGAAATCCAGCGACTCGACGGCGGCGACCGGACCCAGCCACAGATCGAGCAGTGCGTCCCAGCGCGCGTCGTGGGCGCGCACGCGGTGGCGCAGGCTGTCGGCACCGACGTCCGCGCGCGCGTCGCTGCCGGGGAGTGCGAGCGTCAGGTTCTGCGGTGCCGCACCGGCCGCGCAGGCAGACGCCAGCGTATCGGCCGACGCCGCTTCGAGCGCGCCCAGCCGTTCGCGCAGCACCGCCTCGACCGCCAGTTCCCAGCCGGCATCGACCTGCAGCGACTGCCACAGCGGCTTCGCGTCCTGCAGGCCGAGCGCGGCCAGCCAGGGGGCGAGCTTGCCGTCGGTCTGCGTCTTGCGCTGCAGCTCGACCAGCGCGTCGCGACGGGCGCGGGTTTCGGTCAGCGTCCGCGTGGCGGCGCGCTCGGCGTCCTGCGCGTTGCGCACCTGCGCCTGCAGTTGCGGCACCGCGTTCTGTGCGGCCTGCAGACGCTGCTGCGCCGCCTCCTGCGCCATCTGCAGCGATTCGAGCTTGTCCTGCGCCTGCGCCAGCGCCTCGCGGTCGGGCTCGATCAGCTGCGCCTCGTCGTGCGCGATGCGCTCGCGCCGTCCGGCCAGTGAATTGAGCGTGCGGCCGGCGTTGGCGCGGTGGGTTTCCTCGACCTTGAGCTGCTGCTCGACCGCGGCGAGTTCGCGCCGCGCGAGGCTGGCCTGCTGTTCCGCTTCCTGGAAAGCGGCTTCCGCTTCGGGCAGCAGCGCGCTGGTCGTTTCGTGACGCGCTTCCGCCTGTTCGATGCGGTGCGCCGCGTGCTCGGCCAGTTCGGTCCAGCGGCCGGTGTCGGTCTCGATCGCCTCGATGCGCGCGCGCCAGTTCGCCACTTCGCCCTCGAGCTGGGCGATGCGCGCTTCCAGCTTGTGCCGGTTCTCGGCGGCGCGCTTCAGGTCGTCTTCGAGGCGACTGGCTTCGGCATTGGCGGTCAGCAGTTCCGCCTGTGCCGCGTGCACCGCCTCGGAACTGGCGAAATGTTCGGTGCGGATGCGCTCCAGCGCCGCCTCGTGGTGGCGCAGCGCCGCGGTCTCACGCTCGATGTCGTTCTCGATGCGGCCGGCTTCCAGCGTCAGCGCGTCGGCCTCGGCCGCTGCCGAACGCTGCTTCATCGCCCACAGCAGCGCCTGCCGCTCGGACAGGCGGCGGTTCATGTCGGTGTAGCGGGCGGCGATCTCGGCCTGCTTCTGCAGCCGTTCGATACGCGTGCCCAGTTCGCCGACGATATCGTCCAGCCGCACCAGGTTGTCGCGCGCGTCGTCGAGCCGGCCCTGTGTTTCCTTGCGCCGCTCGCGGTACTTGGTGATGCCCGCCGCCTCTTCGAGGAAGGCGCGCAGCTCTTCCGGGCGCGCCTCGATGATGCGGGTGATCATGCCCTGCTCGATGATGGCGTAGGCGCGCGGGCCCAGGCCGGTGCCGAGGAACACGTCGATCACGTCGCGCCGGCGCACGCGGGTGTTGTTGATGAAGTAATCCGACTGACCATCGCGCTCGAGCACCCGCTTGACCGCGATTTCGGCGTACTGCGACCACTGCCCGGCCGCCCTGCCCTGCGCGTTGTCGAACACCAGTTCGACGCTGGCCCGGCCCACCGGCTTGCGCGTACCCGAACCATTGAAGATGACGTCGGTCATCGCGTCGCCGCGCAAGGCGGACGCACGCGACTCGCCGAGCACCCAGCGCACCGCGTCGATGATGTTGGATTTGCCGCAGCCGTTCGGCCCCACCACGCCGACCAGCTGGCCAGGCATCTGTATGGTGGTCGGATCGACGAAGGTCTTGAAACCGGCGAGTTTGAGCTTGGACAGTCGCACGGGTCGGCGGCGGGAGGGGCAGAGTCGGGCAGATGAGGCCGGGAATGGCCGGATTGGCGCGAATGATAGCATCGCCCCCCGCTCTCCGGCTTTGACCGGGTGGGCACGGCCGGGCGGCAAACGCCATGCCGCCCACATCGATACGGTCGGTCAGTCCTTCAGCCGCCGGGCGGTTTCAGCCCGTCCGTTGTGGCTCATTGCATGATCGGACACCACACCGGGCACGGCGACGGTTTCGCGGCAGTACTGCGGCGATCACGCCCGTGCCTGCCTTGGCGATCGCATCAACAGGACGGCGCACGCAAGCGGTAATCGGCGCAGCGCGTGACGAAGTCGCGCGTGCTCTTGGGCATCGGCACCCGTGCCCGTGTGATGTCGCTCAGCAGTTCCGTGCCCTGACGGATCAGGCGCACACCCAGATCGAGATCGCGCCGTTCGGCATCCGTACAGTCCGCATCGTCCGGCACGAAGGCGAGCAGTTGTTCAGCCGACACCGCGAAGCTGGCCCAGACATCGAAGATGGACTTGTCCGTGCGCAAGGTTTCCGTCTTGATCTTGGCCGCATCGGCGAATATCTCGACAAGGTCGGAAATCCCTTTGAAGCGCGGGCGATTGCCGAAGGTGTCGCACAGCTCGCCGGCGATCAGGTCGATATCGCGCATGGTGAGCGCGATCTTGATGTAGCGGCTTTCGTAGAACGACTCGACCGGCACTGAAAATGCTTTGAACGGCTCGCCCCACATTTCGTCAATGCCTTCTTCGCCGCTGCGGTGCCGCACCGAGCGCCCGAGCTCCAGCGCTTCCTGAAGACAGTGGCCGCACTCACGCATCAGGCCGTTGTCGCTGTCGATCTCGACGCCCGCCGCCTGCAGTTCGACCAGCCTCGTGAATATGTCCGTCGCGCGGTTGAACAGCGCCCCCGCGAGCATGCCGCCCTTGACCCGCTTGAGCGCGGGATCCTGCTCGGCATCGTAGGCAGCGCGTGCCTCGTTCAGGCGGGAGCCGGGAATGTTGATGCCGTGCTCGACATGGTTGAACAGGCGCCGGGTCAAGGCCTCGATCAGCTTCTTCTTCGCCGACAGCGAGTCAGCGGGCGGCTCATAGAGCTTGATCCAGTAGCCGTAGTAATGCACCCGGTACTCGCCCGCCACCTTGCGCTTGCAGCCGAGTGGGTAGATTTCTTCGGTATCGCGTTGCATCGTTCGATCCACACGAAGGTAACGATTTCATGCTAGGCCAAAAGTCGTATCTTGTGCAGTGCAACACCTGTCACATCCGTACCAAGTCACGCATTCTTGCGAACGCGTGAAAAGCGACCTTACGGCTCCCTCGCCGCGCATGACGCGAAAGCACGGGCATCGGTCCTTCTGCCTGAGGCAAGCTGTGTCTGCTGTGGCGCGCGAACTGGCCCGTTCGTGCCCACTGCCTTAAAATGACGCCTCAGTCGAAAGAACCGTCATGGCACTGACCATGGAAGGCTTTCATCCTTGAAATCGAATGGGGTGAAAATGAGCAAGCCTTTCATTTCTCTGTGCCCGGAGATCACCCGGGCCAACGCGCTGAATCTGATGGGCTGGCTGGAGGACGAGAACGTCATCCGCTATCTGAGCGATTCGCGTCATGTCTCCCGCCACATCGAACAGGTCGTCAGCCGGGTCCAGCTACCCGTCCTGACCCATCTGTTCAACCAGGGCGGCCGCTTCTTCATGGCCTGCGACCGGCATGACCAGCCGGTGGGCTTCGTCCGCCTCGTCAAGAGCGGTGCGGACTGCGAAATCGTGCTGGTCATCGGAGACCGCGACAACTGGGGCCGCAGGCTGGGCGCCAGTGCGCTGCGCGAAGGCATGAAGCTCGCCTTCTTCGACATGCGGGCCGAGAAGCTGATCGCCAGGATTCACGCCGACAACACGCGCTCGCTTAAGGCCTTCCTGCGCTGTGGCTTCGTGCTCGAAAGCGAAACGCCGACGCTGAAGTCATTCGCCATGAGCTGGGAGCGCTATCTGCAGCGCCTGCGCGAAGACACGGCCAACGATCCGTCCGGCATCTACATCACCGAGATCGACCAGAGCCGGCTGCGCACCCTGATCGCGCTGGAAGACGAGGCAGACGTGGTCGATCTGGAACACGAGATCGAACGCGCCATCGTGGTCGAGCCGCAACAGGTGAAACGGGACGTGGTCACGATGAACTCCCGTGCCGTGCTGCATCTGGACGACGAGGAAATGGAAGTGGCCCTGGTCTATCCGGAGGACGCGGACGGCAGCGACGGCAAGCTGTCCGTATGCTCAAGCATCGGCACCGCCATCCTGGGTTATCGCGAGGGCGATGCCATCGACTGGCGAACGCCGCACCGCACCCGGCGCATCCGGATCGAGCGCGTGCTTTACCAGCCGGAGGCGGCGGGCGATTTCCACCTGTAGTGTCGGCAAGGCGGGCCGCCGCCCCGGAACTCCAGTGGCGGCCCGCTGGCGCGCGCCGCGTTTCAGCGCGTCGGACTAACCACGAAGAGCCGTTTCACTTCGCTGCGCCCGCTCGGCGTCTCGCGGCGCCTCCAGATACCCCGAAAACAGGCTCGCCGCGATGATCATCGCGCCGCCTATCCATTCCTTCACGCCCATCACCTCGCCCGCCAGCCACCACGACGAAATCGCGGCGACCACCAGTTCGAACAGGAAGAGCGCGATCGCGGCGTTGGCGCTGAGGAAGGTGATGCCGTACTGCACCACCAGATTGACCAGCAGCAGCACGCCGCCGATCAGCGCCAGCAGTAGCCAGGTGTCGACGCCGATGGCGGCGAACTGCTGCAGCGGGGCTTCGCCACGCAGCCAGGCAGCGACGGGTGCTACGGCGATGACGCCGAGGAAGACAGCCATCACCTTCTGTTCGATCTCGATGTGGGCGGTGCGGCGGATGAGCACGTTGGCGAGCGCGAAGCAGACGCCGGCGCCCAGGCCCATCCACTCGGCCGAGCCCTGCGGCCAGGGCAGACCCAGTTCCGGCCGCCACAGCATGACGAAGGCGCCGGCCAGCGACAGCGCGATCACACCGGTGCCGGCCCGGCTCAGCCGTTCGCCCAGCAGCAGGCGCGACAGCAGCACGGTCCATAGCGGCGACAGGTAGAACAGCAGCAGCACGCGCATCACCACGCCGTCCAGGGTGCCGAGCACATAACCGAGATTGGTGCCGGCGGCCGCCAGCGCCAGCGCGACCAGCCAGAAGCTGGGCCGGGTGCGGCGCAGTACCGGCCACAGCGGAATCAGACCGAACAGGAAGGCGAGGCCGTAGGTGATGAAGGTGGCGGTGACGCCGCCCATGCCGGCGGCTTCGATGACGCGGTAGGGGTACCAGATGAGGCCCCAGATGACGGCGCCGGCGAGCAGCGCGATCGAGGGCAGCAGCCGTGAAGACGGCCGGCGGGAAGTGAGCATCGGGACGTATACTTATGCGTTTCCGGGCGCCGCGATCGGCGTCACCGGCTTCAAGGACCGAAACTGCTGACTTTCATGCTGAACGACACCCTGCCCGTCACGCCCCATCTGTCGCTGCTCCAACCCTATCCCTTTGAAAGACTGAAGGAACTGACCGCCGGCGTGACCGGCCCGGCCGATCTGCCGCTGGTGCGCCTGTCGATCGGCGAGCCGCAGCATGCCACGCCTCAGCTGATCAAGGACGCACTGACCGGCGCATTGGACGGCCTCGCGGTCTATCCGACGACGGCTGGCATCGATGCGCTGCGCGAGTGTATCGCGGCCTGGCTGCAGCGCCGCTACGGTCTGCCTGCCGTGAATGCGGCGACCCAGGTGCTGCCGGTGAATGGTTCGCGCGAGGCGCTGTTCTCGTTCGCGCAGTGCGTGATCGACGCCAGCCGGCCGGACGCCAAGGTGCTGGCGCCCAACCCTTTCTACCAGATCTACGAAGGCGCGGCCCTGCTGGCCGGCGCCCGGATCGCCTTCTACAACCAGCTGCCGGACGACCGTTTCGCCTGCAATTTCGACCGCATCCCGGACGCCGACTGGCGGGGCGTGCAGCTGGTCTATGTGTGCTCGCCGGCCAATCCCTGCGGCAAGGTGATGACGCTGGAAGAGTGGCGCACGCTGTTCGAGCTGGCCGACCGCCACGGTTTCGTGATCGCCTCCGACGAGTGCTATTCGGAAATCTATTTCGACGAGGCAGCCCCGCCGCTCGGCGGCCTGCAGGCCGCGCAGGCCCTGGGCCGCAGCGGTTTCGAGCGGCTGGTGGTGTTTTCGAGCCTGTCCAAGCGCTCCAACGTGCCGGGCCTGCGTTCCGGCTTCGTTGCCGGCGACGCCCGCCTGCTCAAGCGCTTCCTGCTCTACCGCACCTACCACGGCAGCGCGATGGGGCTGGCGGTGCAGCGCGCCAGCATCGCGGCCTGGCAGGACGAGGCGCACGTGCGCGACAACCGCGACCAGTACCGCGCCAAGTTCGACGCGGTGCAGCCGCTGATCGCCTCGGTCATGGATTCGCCGCTGCCGGACGCCAGCTTCTACCTGTGGGCACGGACGCCGATCGATGACGCCGAGTTCGCCCGCCGGCTGCTCGCCGAATATAATGTTGCGGTTTTGCCGGGCAGCTACCTTGCCCGCAACGCCCACGGCATCAACCCGGGGGCTGGCTTCGTCCGCATCGCGCTGGTGGCACCCGCCGGCGAGTGCATCGAGGCCGCCGAACGCATCGTGCAGTTCTGCCGCGCGCTCTGAGCCGCGGCGCCACTACCCTCCACACCATAAAACTTACGGGACACCCTCCATGCAGGCCGCACAGCAGATCATCGAAACCGCCTTCGAAAACCGCACCCAGTACTCGCCGACCAATGCACCGGCCGAGGTGCGCGAAGCCATCGACTTCGTCCTTTCGCAGCTGGACAGCGGCGCACTGCGCGTCGCCGAGCGCATCGACGGCGAGTGGGTCACCCACCAGTGGATCAAGAAGGCGGTGCTGCTGTCCTTCCGCATGCAGGACAACGTCGTCATGGACGGCGCCGAAACGCGCTACTACGACAAGGTGCCGATGAAGTTCGCCGGCTACGACGAAGCGGCCTTCCGCGCCGGCGGTTTCCGCGTCGTGCCGCCGGCCACCGTGCGCCGCGGCGCCTTCATCGCGAAGAACGCGGTGCTGATGCCCTCCTACGTGAACATCGGCGCCTACGTCGGTGAAGGCACCATGGTCGACACCTGGGCCACCGTCGGTTCCTGCGCGCAGATCGGCAAGAACGTGCACCTGTCGGGCGGCGTCGGCATCGGCGGCGTGCTGGAGCCGGTGCAGGCCAATCCGACCATCATCGGCGACAACTGCTTCATCGGCGCCCGCTCGGAGGTGGTCGAAGGTGTCATCGTCGAGGACAACTGCGTCATCTCGATGGGCGTGTACATCGGCCAGAGCACCAAGATCTACGATCGCGCCACCGGCGAGGTGATGTACGGCCGCGTGCCCGAAGGTTCGGTCGTCGTGTCGGGCAACCTGCCGTCGGCCGACGGCAAGTACAGCCTGTACTGCGCGGTCATCGTGAAGCGGGTCGACGCGCAGACGCGCGCCAAGACCAGCATCAACGAACTGCTGCGCGCCTGAGCCCTTACTGATCCACTGAAGTCGCTGCCGTCGGAGGCCCGCCGTGATTCTCGACAAGCTGTTCCAGGTCATGGCGGACAAGAACGCCTCCGACATCTTCATTTCGGCCGGCGCGCCGATCGCGATCAAGATCCAGGGCACCACGGTGCCGATCAACCAGCGCGTGATGGATCCGGAAACGATCCAGCGCATGGCCTACGAAATGCTCAGTGACGAGCAGCAGCAGAAGTTCGAGAAGACGCGCGAACTGAACCTGTCCTTCGGCCGGCGCGACCTCGGCAACTTCCGGGTCAACATGTTCTGGCAGCGTGGCAGCATCGCCATGGTGGTGCGCTACATCCTCGGCGACATTCCGCCGCTCGACACGCTGGGCCTGCCGCCGGTGCTGACCGAGCTGATCATGGAAAAGCGCGGTCTCATCCTGGTCGTCGGCGCCACCGGTTCCGGCAAGTCGACGACGATGGCGGCGATGATCGACCATCGCAACGCCAACAAGTCAGGTCACATCCTGACGGTCGAAGACCCGATCGAGTATCTGTTCAAGCACAAGAAATCGATCGTGAACCAGCGCGAGATCGGCATGGACACCGAGGGCTGGGCGCCGGCGCTGAAGAACGCAATGCGCCAGGCGCCGGACTGCATCCTGATCGGTGAAATCCGCGACGTCGAAACGATGCAGGCCGCGCTCGCCTACGCGCAGACCGGCCACCTCTGCCTGGCAACGCTGCACGCCAACAACGCCCACCACGCGCTGAACCGCATCGTCAATTTCTTCCCGCTGGACAGCCGTCCGCTGCTCTTCCTCGACCTGTCGGTCACGCTGAAGGGCATCATTTCGCAACGTCTGGTGCGCAAGCCGGACGGCCGGCGCATGCCGGCGGTCGAAGTGCTGCTGAACACGCGCCATATTTCCGAACTGGTCGAGCGCGGCGAAATCAACAGCGTGAAGGAAGCGATGGAGCGCAGCATGGCGCCCGGCTCTCAGACCTTCGAACAGGATCTGTTCCGCCTCTATCGCGAGGGCGAAATCACGCTCGACGAAGCGCTGTCGAATTCCGACTCGCCGACCAATCTGTCCTGGCTCATCAACAATTCGCAGTTCGGCGTGACCGAGACACCGAAGGTCGATACGCCCAGTCCGGAACTGCGCGACCTCGAATCGACCGAGCCGAGCGGCGCTTCGTTCGCCGAATTCTCGCTCAATCTCGACGAGGGCGGCCGCTGACCGCCCTGCCCGACCTACCCCGGATTTTCCCCGATGTCAGAAGCAACGCTTGAGCTCACCCGACAGCTCATTTCCACCCGTTCGGTCACGCCGGTCGACGGCGGTTGTCTCGAAACCCTGGGCGCCCGCCTGGCCGCCGCCGGATTCACGCTCGAACGCATCGACGCTGGCGGCGTATCGAACCTGTGGGCGCGCCGCGGCACCACCGGCCCGCTGTTCTGCTTCGCCGGTCACACCGACGTGGTGCCGACCGGGCCGCTCGACCAGTGGAACAGCGACCCGTTCGAACCGGTCGTACGCGACGGCATGCTGTACGGTCGAGGCGCGGCCGACATGAAGGCCTCGCTGGCGGCCTTCGTCACGTCCACCGAACGCTTCGTCGCCCGCGTGCCCGATCACGCCGGCTCGATCGCCTTCCTGCTCACCTCCGATGAAGAAGGCGACGCCATCGACGGCACCGTCCGCGTCGTCGAGCGGCTTGCCGCACGTGGCGAGAAGCTCGATTACTGCGTGGTCGGCGAACCCACTTCGGTGACGAAACTCGGCGACATGATCAAGAACGGCCGCCGCGGCTCGCTGTCCGGCAAGCTCACGGTCAAGGGCGTGCAGGGCCACATCGCCTACCCGCATCTGGCGAAGAACCCCATTCACATGTTCGGCCCGGCGCTGGCCGAGCTGGCCGCCATCCGCTGGGACGAGGGCAACGAATACTTCCCGCCGACCAGCTGGCAGATTTCCAACATCAAGGGCGGCACCGGCGCGACCAACGTCATTCCGGGGACGCTGGAAGTACTGTTCAACTTCCGCTTCTCCACCGCCAGCACGCCCGAATCGCTGAAAGCGCGGCTGATTGACGTACTCGATCGGCACGGCGTCGATCACGACATCGTGTGGACGCTGGGCGGCAAGCCCTACCTGACGCCGCGCGGCACGCTGGTCGATGCGGCCGAAGCCGCCATCCGCGACGTGACCGGGCTGACGACCGAACTGTCGACCACCGGCGGCACCTCCGATGGCCGCTTCATCGCCGACATCTGCGCCCAGGTGGTCGAGATCGGCCCGAGCAACGCCACCATCCACAAACTGAATGAATGCGTGGCGGTGGCCGACATCGAACCGCTGTCGCGCATCTACGAAAACCTGCTCGACCGGCTGCTCGGTCAAGGAAAGACAGCATGAAACTCAAGACCAGCGACAAGGCACCTGCGAAGAAAACGGTGCCGCCGGAAGAACTGATGTCGGTGCGCGACTGGGTGCGCTATCTGGTCAGCCGCATGGGCGCGGCCGAGGTCGCCTTCGGCCAGGGCTTCGTCGACGCCTGGGACGAGGCCGTCTATCTGGTGCTGCACACGCTGCACCTGCCGCTCGATCGCCTCGAACCCTTCCTCGACGCCGCGCTGACGGTGGACGAATGCGAGCGCCTGATGCGCGTGACCGAACGCCGCTGCGAAGAGCGCGAACCGGCCGCCTACATCACCGGCGAAGCCTGGCTCGGCCCCTTCCGCTTCCGTGTCGATCCGCGCGTCATCATTCCGCGCTCGCACATTTTCGAACTGATGCAGGACGGTTTCGCGCCGTGGCTCGACGACATGGGCGAACCGGAGCGCATCCTCGACCTGTGCACCGGTTCCGGCTGTCTGGCGATCGCCGCCGCGCACTTCTTCCAGGAGGCACGGGTCGATGCCGTCGACCTGTCGGCCGACGCGCTCAAGGTCGCCCAGCTCAACATCCACGACCACGCGCTGCGTGATCGCATCGAAGTGCTGCACGGCGACCTGTTCGAACCGGTGGGTGAGCGACGCTACGACCTCATCATTTCCAATCCGCCCTACGTGACCGAAGCGGCCATGGCTGCGCTGCCCGACGAATTCCGTCGCGAACCGGAAATGGCACTCGGCGCTGGCGCCGACGGCATGGACATCGTGCGCCGCATCGTCGCTGAAGCGGGCCGCCACCTGAACCCGGGTGGCCTGCTGCTGGTCGAGGTCGGTCGCAACCAGGCCGAAACCGAAGCGGCGCTGCCCGAGCTGCCGCTGGTCTGGCTCGACACCGACTCGGCCACTGCTCCCGTATTCCTGCTGCGGGCAGAAGATCTGGAGCAATGAGCAGCAGCGAAACGCCTCCGGCCGACACCACACCGCATCGCCGTTCGCACCGCCTGTCCGCCACGAGCTGGCAGGCGATCGCGCTCGGCATTTTCGTGCTGATGATTTCGCTCGGCCTCGCCAGCCTGTCGGCGCGCGGCGATCTGCGCGCTGTTCACGCAGAGCTTGCGCACACGCTGATGGCGCCACTGCAAGCGCGGCAGACGCCCGAACTGCGCCGCATCCTGTCCGACGCGCACGACCGCGGTCTGCTGACCGAAGCCAGCCTGCGCGACGCGAAGGGGGAACTTCTGGTCGATCTGCCCCCCTCTGCCACCGACGACAGCGCGCTCACGCTGCGCGCGGAAGGCAGTCTGCGCGTGGACGGCGTGCTGGTCGGTACCCTGACGATAGGCGCCGCGCGCGACACCGGGCTGCCGGTGCTGCTGACCACGCTGCTGCCGGCCTGTGCACTGGCCGTCTTCTGCGTGCTGGTCGCCTGGGGCGCGCGTACCGCCGAGCGACGGCGCGTCGCCAACGCCATCGGTCCGGTCGAGGCGGCGGCGACGGCGCTGGTGCGCGGCGAACCGGTGGGGCGTGTCGCCCTCCCGGCCGGGCATCCGCTGAGCGCGCTGGCACAGGTGCTGGAAGCCGCCTGCGCGGCCCTCGAACAGCGCCGTCGCGACGCCGTCGCCGAGGCCGAGCGTCTGGCGCGGGTGGCCAGCGCGCACGACGAAGCGCAGTGGGAATGGAATCTGCAGACCGGTCAGATCTGGTACAGCGATCGCTTTCCCGACCTGCTTGGCTACGGCGGCGACGCCTCGTTCGCGCAGCAGTTCAACTGGGGCGCCGCCACCCACCCGGACGACGCCGGCACCGTCCGGCGCGCGCGCGAACGGCTGTTCGGGCGCGAAATGACGCACAGCGACGACCAGATCCGGCTGCGCGTGCGCGACGGCACCTACCGCTGGTTCCGGCTGCGCGCGAGCGCCCATCACGACGCCGTGGGCAAGCCGCTCTACGTGTCCGGCACGATAGAGGACGTGACACGCGATCGCATGACGCTGGACGCGCTGCGCGAAAGCGAGGCGCGGCTGTTCCACGCGGTGCGGGGTTCCTTCGACGGCGCCTGGGACTGGGACATCGGCGCCGGCCGCTACTTCCTGTCGCCACGACTGAGCGAGATCCTCGGCCTGCCTCAGTCCATGCAACCGCAGACGCACGAACAGCTGCTCGAACGCGTGCATCCGGACGACCTGTCGCGGCTGCAGCACGCAATCGACGAGCACTTCCTGCGGCGTGAATCGTTCGATATCGAATACCGCATGCGGCACGAGGACGGTCACTACCTGTGGGTGCGCGACCGCGGTCTGGCGACGCGCAACACGGTCGGCAAGGTGCTGCGTTTCTCCGGCTCGATCACCGACATCACCGAGCGCAAGCTGGCCGAACAGGCGGTGCGCACGCTGGTGACCGAGAAGCAGGCCCTGCTCGACGACGTGCCGGTGGCCATCGTCTATGTGCGCGACGACCGTATCGCCGACTGCAACCGGCGCTGTCAGGAAATCTTCGGCCACGACCGCCGGGCGCTGATCGGGCAGACGATGGAACCCTTCTTCCGCGACGAGATGGAACTGTCGCGCCTGCTCGAAGGCGCTGCGCGCGTGAAGCCGCAGCCCTATGCACAGGAAACGACGCTGCAGCGGCGCGACGGCAGTCCGCTGCACGCCTACGTTTCGGTGCGCCAGCTGGCGAGCGACGCCGATGAAGCGGGCGAAACCATCTGGATCTTCTCCGACGACACCGCCCGTCGCCGTGCGCTCGACACCGCGCGCCGCGAGGAGAATTTTTCGGCCGCGCTGGTGCGCAGCATGCCGGGCGCCTTCTTCCTGCTCGACGCACGCGGCGCGCTGCGTCGCTGGAACGAGAACCTGCAGGCGGTCACCGGCCACCGCGCTCTCGATCTGATCGGCAAGCCGGCGCTCGACCTCTTCCCGCCGGAGTTCCATCCGCTGCTGCGGCGTCAGGCCCGGCGCGCCCTGACACACCGCGACGCCACCTTCGAGGCGGAGCTGCTGTCGGCCGGTGGCGAACACCTGGCGCACGCGTTCAGCCTCTACCGCATCGACCTCGACGGTCTGCCGCACCTGCTCGGTACCGGCCTCGACATCCGCGCGCAGAAGGACGCCGAACGCAGCGTGCTGGCGCTGAACCAGCAGCTGGAAACGCGCGTGCGCGAGCGCACGGCGGAACTGGTCACCGCGATGCGCGAACTGGAGAGCTTCAGTTACTCGGTATCGCACGATCTCGCGGCACCGTTGCGCGGCATCGACGGTTTTTCGCGGATGATCGAGGAGGATTACGCCGACCGGCTCGACGAACGCGGCCGCGACTACCTGCAGCGCATCCGCGCCGGCACGCAGCGCATGCACCGGCTGATCGACGACCTGCTCGGCCTCGCCCGCATCACGCGCAACGAAATGAACCGGCAGGTCGTGGATCTCAGCGCGATGGCCTCGGAACTGGTTGCCGACCTCGCCCGGACCGAGCCCGAGCGCAGGGCAGAATTCCTCATCCAGCCGTCGATGCGCGTGTATGCTGACGCCAACCTCTTGCGCATCGCGATCGACAATCTGTTGCGCAATGCATGGAAGTTCACCAGCCGCCATGACGCCGCGCGCATCGAAATCGGCTGCTTGCAGCGTGGACGAGAGCTCGTGTATTTTGTGAAGGACGACGGCGCGGGCTTTGACATGCGATACGCAACAAAGCTCTTCGGCCCCTTCCAGCGACTCCACTCGGTCGGTGAGTTTTCAGGCAGCGGCATCGGTCTGGCCATCGTGCACCGCATCGTGCAGCGGCACGGCGGGCGGATCTGGGCCGAAGCCGAGGTGGAACGCGGAGCAAGTTTCTTCTTCACGCTGGAACCCCCATCGCAGTGATGCGGGTGACCTGGACAGGCTGGTTTTATGGCAAGCGAACGCCCGATACTGCTGGTTGAAGACAATCCCGACGACGAGGCGCTGACGCTTCGAGCCTTTCACAAGAACCGCATCGCCAACGAAGTCGTCGTGGCCCGCGACGGCGTAGAAGCGCTCGACTATCTCTTCGGCACCGGCCACCACGCCGGTCGCGACCTGTCGGTCGCACCGGCAGTCATCCTGCTCGACCTGAAACTGCCGCGTGTAGACGGCCTGGAAGTGCTGCGCCGGGTGCGTGCCGATGCGCGCACCAATCTGCTGCCGGTCGTCATCCTGACCACCTCGCGCGAACAGCAGGACATCTACGAGGCCTACCAGCTCGGCGCCAACAGCTACATCCGCAAGCCGGTGGATTTCGAGAAGTTCATCTACGCCGTCGGCCAGCTCGGTCTTTACTGGCTGGTGCTGAACGAGCCGGTCGATCCCCCCTCGAACTGAGCGCGCCAGGATTCTGTGGGAGGGGTCTTATGACCCCGACAGCAACCTGTATCGAAGCCTGCGGGCAGCAGCGGTCGCGTCGCGGTCAGAAGACCGCTCCCACAGGGGTAGTACGCCTGCTCAATTCCGCCGCGATCGTGCGATCTGTCTAGACAGCGCGATCAACGGCAGCAGGCCGACGGCAACGATGGCCAGCGCTGCGGTCGATGCTTCCTGCAGTCTTTCATCGCTGGCCAGCGTGTAGGCCTGGGTGGCGAGGGTGTCGAAGTTGAACGGCCGCATCACCAGCGTCGCCGGCAACTCCTTCATCACATCGACGAATACCAGCAACGAGGCGGTCAGCAGGCTGCCGCGCAGCATCGGCCAGTGAACGCGGCGCAGGGTCGCGCCGACACCGAGGCCGAGGCTGCGCGCCGCTTCGTCCATGCTCGGCGTGATGCGCGCCAGACCCGATTCCACCGACTGCAGCGACACCGTCAGGAAGCGCGCCAGATACGCATACACCAGCGCGGCGATGCCGCCGGTCAGCAACAGGCCCGGGTTGCTGCCGGTCCACTGCTGCCACAGCCCGGACAGCAGGTGGTCGAGGCGGGTGACCGGAATCAGGATACCGACCGCGATCACCGCACCCGGCACTGCGTAGCCCAGACCGACGGCCGAGCGCGCCAGCGCCACCAGACGCGAGCGGCTGGTGCGGACCGCGTAGGCGAGCAACAGCGCGAGCGCCACCGCACAGACACTGGCGACGGCGGCCAGCGTGAAGCTGTTGATCGCCAGCCCGACGAAACGCTCGCCGAACTGCGCATCGCCCTCCGAAAACGCCCATTTCAGCAGCACCGCTGCCGGCACGATGAAGCCGGCGGCCAGCGGCAGCACACAGGCGACGGTGACGCCCCAGCCGGCGGCGCGTGACAGCGTGTGGCGGCGCGCACTGCCGCCGGCGCGACCGCTGTCATGAAAGCGCGCGCCGCCACGGCTCAGCCGTTCGGCCAGCAGCAACATGGCAACGAAACCGAGCAGCAACGCGGCCAGCTGTGCCGCGGCGACGCGGTCGCCGAGCGAGAACCAGGCGCGGTAGATGCCGGTGGTGAAGGTCTGCACGCCGAAATAGCTCACCGCACCGTAATCGGCCAGCGTTTCCATTAGCGCCAACGACACGCCGGCTGCGATGGCCGGGCGGGCCAGTGGCAACGTCACGCGGAAGAAGGCTTCCCAGGCGCCCTGCCCCAGCATGCGGGCCGCCTCGTTCAGCCCGGCTGCGCGCTCGATCAGCGATTGCCGCGTCAGCAGGTATACATAGGGATAGAGCACGGCGATGAACATGCAGGCGGCACCGCCTACGGTGCGTACGTCCGGAAACCAGTAGTCGCCGCGTTCCCAGCCGAAGGTGTCGCGCAAGGCCGTCTGCACCGGGCCGACGAACTGCAGCAGATCGGTGTAGGTGTAGGCCATCACATAAGCCGGCGTCGCCAGCGGCAGCACCATGGCCCATTCCAGCACGCGGCGGCCGGGGAACTCCCACATTACTGTGGCCCAAGCGGTCGACACGCCGATCACCGCGGTGCCCAGCCCGACCCACAGACAGAGCCACAGCGTGCTGGCGACGTACTCAGGCAGCACGGTTGACGCCAGGTGCGCCCAGGTGTCGCCGGTGCCGCCGCTGAACAGGTTGAACAGCACCGACAGCACCGGTGCGGCCACCAGCAGCGCCAGCAGCAGTGCGATCAGCGACAGGGGATGGAGACGGCGGGCAGACAAGTGGGGCATGCCGGCTGTCCCGGCTTGAGTTATCGGTGGCCGGTACGCTCACGCAGCGGCAAGCGCATTATAATTGAGAGCGATTATCGGTCTTGATCCGGATCACCTTTTTGTACCGCCTCCTCCGCCACACTTCGGTCCATGTCACAGCTGCTGCTTGAATCCGTGCGCATCGCGTACGGCACCACCGAAGTGGTCCGCGACCTGTCGCTGCGTCTCGAACGCGGCCAGATCGGCTGCCTGCTCGGCCCTTCGGGCTGCGGCAAGACGACGGTGCTGCGTGCCATCGCCGGCTTCGAGCGGCTGCGCGAGGGACACATCGACATCAACGGTGTCACGGTGTCGTCCAGCCGCCAGCACCTGGCGCCGGAACAGCGGCGCGTCGGCATGGTGTTCCAGGACTTCGCACTGTTCCCGCATCTGAGCGTCGCCGACAACGTCGCCTTCGGCCTGCGCAGCGGTTCGCGTGACGAAAAGCGGGGGCGCGCCAACGAAATGCTGGCAGTGGTCGGGCTGACCGATCACGCCGACAAATACCCGCACCAGCTGTCGGGCGGCCAGCAGCAGCGCGTGGCGCTGGCCCGCGCGTTGGCACCGGACCCGGAACTGCTGCTGCTCGACGAGCCCTTCTCCAGCCTCGACGTCGAACTGCGCACCCGGCTCGCCACGGAACTGCGCGACATCCTGAAGGCGCGCGGCATCACCGCCATCCTGGTTACGCACGACCAGCAGGAAGCCTTCGCCATCGCCGACGAGATCGGCGTCATGCAGGGCGGCCGGCTGCTGCAGTGGGACAGCGCGTACAACCTCTATCACAAACCGGAAAGCCGCTTCGTCGCCGATTTCGTCGGTCAGGGCGTGTTTCTGCCCGGCACGCTGCGTGGCGACCACGAGGTGGAAATGGAACTGGGCGTGCTGCGCAGCGAGTTTCCCTTCCGCTGCGACGACGGCTGTCCGCATTGCGCCGCCGACAACCGGGTCGACGTGCTGCTGCGGCCTGACGACGTGGTGCACGACGATGCCGCGCCCTTGCGCGCCGAAGTGCTGTGCAAGTCCTTCCGCGGCGCCGAGTTCCTGTACACGCTGCGGCTCGGCTCGGGCCGCCGCGTGCTGTCGCTGGTGCCGTCGCACCACAACCACGCGATCGGCGAATTCATCGGCATCCGCCTCGATGCCGACCACGTGGTGGCCTTCCGCCACCCCGAGACCGCAGCCGAACCGCTGTCCAGCGCGGCGTGATTCCCTGGCTGGAACCCGGCGACGCGTTTCCGCCGGTCGATACGGCGCTGCGCGACCCGGACGGGCTGCTGGCGGCCGGTCTCGAACTGACGCCGCAGCGCATCCTCGACGCCTACCGGCAAGGCATCTTCCCGTGGTTCTCCGAGGGTCAGCCAGTGCTGTGGTGGAGCCCGGACCCGCGCATGGTGCTGGTGCCGGCCGAAATCCGCATCACGCCGTCGATGCGCAAGGTACTGCGCAACCGGCCGTACGAAATCCGCTGCGACACCGCCTTCGAGGCTGTCATGCGCGCCTGTGCCGAACCGCGCGATGGCCAGGCTGGCACCTGGATCAGCGACCACATGATCGCCGCCTACGGCGCGCTGCACACACAGGGCTGGGCGCACAGCGTCGAAACCTGGGTCGATGGCGAACTTGCGGGCGGCCTCTACGGTCTGGCGCTGGGGCGGATGTTCTACGGAGAATCGATGTTCTCGCGCGCCCGCGACACCTCGAAGATTGCGCTGGTGCATCTCGCACGCTATCTTGAATCGCAGGGCTATGCGCTGATCGACTGCCAGATGAACACCGCGCACCTGGCGTCCATGGGCGGACGTGAAATTGCACGCAGCGAATTCTGCCGCGTGCTGTCACAGTCGGTGCAGTCGGCCCATCCGCGGCGCTGGCGGCCCGACGAAATACCGGCTTACTTCAGACTCTGAAACGGACACCGATTCCGCTGACGCCATGGCGCTGCTCAAGGACCTGCCCTTCACCACGCTGCAGTTCTATGCAACGGCACCCTATGCCTGCTCCTACCTGCAGGGCCGCACCGCGCGCTCGCAGGTCGCCACGCCGTCCAACCTGATCGACGCCCGGCTCTACAGTGATCTGGTGCGCGCCGGGTTTCGCCGCAGCGGCGTGTTCACCTACCGCCCCTATTGCGACGCCTGCCGCGCCTGCACGCCGGTCCGCCTGCCGGTCAACCGCTTCACCGCCTCGCGCACGCAGCGCCGCTCGGAAAGAAGACACGAGAACCTGGTCGCCCGCGAGGCGCCGCTGTCCTTCCGCGAGGAGCATTACGCGCTGTACCAGCGCTACCAGTCGAGCCGGCACAGCGGCGGCGGCATGGACCAGGACTCGCGCGAACAGTATTCGCACTTCCTGCTGCAGAGCCACGTCGATACCCGACTGATCGAATTCCGCGAAGGCAGCGAGCCGGACGCGCCGCTGCGCATCGTCAGCATCATCGACATCCTCGACGACGGCCTGTCGTCGGTCTACACCTATTACGACCCTGATGTCGAAGGCGCCAGCTACGGCACCTACAACATCTTGTGGCAGGTCAGCCTGGCCCGCCTGCTCGGTCTGCCCTACGTCTATCTGGGCTACTGGATACGCGACAGCGCCAAGATGGCCTACAAGGCCCGCTTCCGCCCACTCGAGGGCCGCATCGACAGCGTCTGGCGCGAACTGGGCGACGGCGAACTGGGGCTTTAGCGCCGCTCTTGTGGGCGACCTGCGGTCGCGATGCGACTTCGGCAGACCGCCAGCTTCGATCGAGGTCACAATCGCGAGCAAGCTCGCTCCCACAAGACCCCGGCTCTTGCCACCGCCCCGCGGGTTGCCTGCCCCCGCCGCCCGGCCGATAATCCGCGCCTTTGCGTCGCACCCCTGCGACCTGCGAACCGGATTCCACCCATGCTCTACCCGCTGCTGCGCCCCCTGCTGTTCTCGCTCGACGCTGAACGCGCCCATGACCTGACGCTCGGCACGCTGGCAAAACACCCAGGACTGGTGCCGCTGCAACGCATCGCGCCCGATCCGGTGCGTTGTATGGGTCTGGACTTTCCGAACCGGGTCGGCCTCGCCGCAGGTCTCGACAAGAACGGTGCGGCGATCGACGGTCTGGCGCGGCTCGGCTTCGGCTTCATCGAAATCGGCACCATCACGCCACGCCCGCAACCGGGCAATCCGAAGCCGCGCATGTTCCGGCTGCCGGCGGCGCAGGGCATCATCAACCGCATGGGTTTCAACAACCTGGGCCTGGATGCGCTGGTCGAAAACGTGAAGCGCTCACGCTGGGTCCGCGAGGGCGGCATTCTCGGCATCAATATCGGCAAGAACGCCGACACGCCGATCGAGCGCGCAACCGACGATTACCTGATCGGCCTGCGCGGCGCCCACCCCTACGCGCGCTACATCACCGTCAACATTTCCAGCCCGAACACGAAGAACCTGCGCCAGCTGCAGGGCGCGGACGAATTGAACCAGCTGCTGGGCGCGCTCGACGCCGAACGGCAGAAGCTCGACGCCGCCGCCGGCCGTACCGTGCCGATCGCCCTGAAGATCGCGCCTGACCTCGACGCCGAGCAGATCGACGCAATCGCGGAGGCGACCGTGCGCCACCACATCGACGCGCTGATCGCGACCAACACCACGCTGTCGCGCACCGGTGTCGAAAACCTGCCGCACGGCGGCGAAGCGGGTGGTCTGTCGGGTGCGCCGGTGCGCGAGAAATCGACGGCCGTGCTGCGCGCCCTGGCGCAGAAGCTCGACGGCAAGGTCGCGCTGATCGGCGTCGGCGGCATCACCGAAGGCCATCACGCGAAGGATAAGGTCGACGCCGGCGCGCAACTGGTGCAGCTGTACAGTGGCCTCATCTACCGTGGCCCGGCGCTGGTCGCCGACGCGGCGCGCGCACTGGCGGAATCGTGACCGCCGACGCCCGCCGCGGCACCGCTGCGGGCATCTTCGCGCTGGCCGCACCGATGCTGGTGTCGCAGCTGGCGAGCATAGGCACCAATGTCGCCGACACGCTGATCGCCGGCCATCACGCCACCGCCGATCTGGCTGCCGTCGCGGTCGGTGGCGGACTGTTCATTTCGGTGGTGATCGCGCTGATCGGCATCCTGTATGCCGCCGCGCCCATCATCGCGCACCACGTCGGCGCCGGCCGGCGCGAGGACATCGCACCCGCTTTCCAGCAGGCGGTGTGGATGGCGCTCTTCCTGTCACTGCCCGGCGCCTTGCTGCTCGCCCTGCCCGACCCGCTGCTTGCGCTGTCGCAGCTCGACCCGGTGGTCGAGGCGAAAACGCGCGACTACCTGCTCGCCCTCGCCTTCGCGGTACCCGGCGCGCTGCTGTTCCGCGCCTTCCAGGCGCTGATGAACGGCATCGGCCAGCCGCGGCCGGTGATGGTGATCATGCTGGCCTGCCTGGCGGTGCATGTGCCGCTGGCGTGGGCACTCACCACAGGCGCTTTCGGCCCGCCGCTCGGTGCGCTCGGCTGCGGGCTGTCCACGCTGGTGGTGAACTGGCTGTCGGTGGTCTGCGCGCTGCTGTGGCTCAAGTACTCGCCGCAACTGCGCGCGCTGCGCCCCTTTCACGACTGGCAGGCGCCCAGAGCCTGGGCACAGCGCGAAATGCTGCGCCTCGGCGGACCGATGGGCGTATCGAATTTCGTCGAGATCACCAGTTTCACGCTGATCGCGCTGTTCGTCGCCCGGCTCGGCCCCGACGTGGTCGCAGGACACCGCGTGATCGCCAACATCAACGGCGTCTGCTTCATGCTGCCGCTGGCACTGGGCAGCGGCACGCTGGTGCTGGTGGGTCAGGCAGCGGGCGCACACGACTGGCTGCGCGCCCGCCACACCGCGCTGACCGGGCTGGCGATGGCCAGCGTGCTCGCGGTATTCGTCGGCCTGCTGTTGTGGCTGTCGCGCGAGTCGGTGCTGGCCTTCTACAGCAAGGACCCGGCGGTGCTTGGCGTTGCGCGCAGCCTGCTGCCCTATGTCGCGCTGTTCGTGCTGATCGACGCCGCGCACACGCTGGCTTCGTTCGCGCTGCGCGGCTACAAGGTGACGGTGGCGCCGATGATCGTGCACACCGTCTGCTTCTGGGGCGTCGGACTGGGCAGCGGTTACGTGCTCGCCTTTCACGGCCTGCCCGGGGCCGGCATCGCGCTGATCGCGCAGCCCATGGGGGCGGCCGGTTTCTGGCTGGCAACGCTGCTGTCGACCGTGCTGGCCGGCTTGATGATCGGCGTCATCCTGCTGCGGGTGATACGTCGACATCCGCGCGCCGCCGCATGATTGCTGCGCAGCAACAGCGAGCGGGATGTTTTCCCGACGGTGCACCGCACGCGGCAATTGAAGTAAAGTCCGCGGCTGCCCCGCCCGGAACAGAACAAACCACTCGTCCGGGCTTGCCACCGCCTCGCCGATGAATCCGACTTCCGTCCTCCGTCCGCCTTACGTCGCCTACTTCAGCGACTTCACGCGATTCCGCTCCTGGCTCTGGGCTGCCGCCTTCGTCGCGTCCATTCTGGTGCACAGCTTCGTCGTCTGGCGGGCGTCCGTGTATGTGCCGCGCGTGGCGCCGACCGAGATCCGCGTCGATGTGCGGATGATCAAGGAAGAGCCTCCGCCGCCTCCCCCACCGCCTCCTCCGCCGCCGAAGCCGGTCGAGCCGCCGCCGCCGCCACCGCCGAAGCCGGTACCCAAGCCGCCCAAGCCGGTGCCGCAGCAGGCTCCGCTGCCGGTGCTCGCCGCACCGCCGGCGCCATCGCCGGCGCCCGAGGAACGCGTAGTGCCGGTACAACCGCCGCCGGCGCCACTGCCGCCGATCGATGCGCCGCCACCGCCACCCGCACCGGCACCCGTCCCTGCGCCCGCGCCGGCACCTGCCGCGCCCAGCGTCGATTTCCAGTCGCTGAAGGCGGGTTACGGCCAGGCGCTGTCGGCAGAGATCAAGAAAGGGCAGACCTATCCGCGACTGGCGGCGATGCGCGGGCTGGAAGGTACGCCCAAGGTGCTCATCGTCATCGAGAACGGCCAACTCGTATCGGCCACCCTGGTCGACGAATCCGGCCAGTCGGTGCTGGACGAAGCGGCGCTGGCGCTGGTGAAGAAGACGAAGCTGCCACCGGTACCGGCAGCGCTCGCCGGCCAGCGGCTCGAATTCCTGCTGCCGATCGACTACAAGCTGAAGAAGTGACAAGGGCGCCAGCGGCGCCCTTTTCTGCGTGACGCGGGTCGTTCAGACCCGGTAGTAGTCGCGGTACCAGGCGACAAAGCGCGCCACCCCGTCGTCGATGGCGGTGCTCGGCGAGAAGCCGGTCCAGGTCGTCAGTTCCGACACGTCGGCATAGGTCGCCGGCACGTCGCCCGGCTGCATCGGCAGCAGGTTCTTCTGCGCGGTGATGCCCAGCGCCTTCTCGATCGCGTGGATGAAATCCATCAGCGGCACCGGCCCCTGGTTGCCGATGTTGAACACCCTGAACGGCGCTTTCGAATGCCCCGGGTGCGGGTGATCGCCATCGAAGGCTGAATCCGGCTCTGCGACCCGGTCCAGCGTGCGGATGACGCCTTCGACAATGTCGTCGATATAGGTGAAGTCGCGCTGCATGTCGCCGTGATTGAACACGTCGATCGGCCGCCCTTCGATCATTGCCTTGGTGAACAGGAAGAGCGCCATGTCCGGCCGGCCCCACGGGCCATAGACCGTGAAGAAGCGCAGACCGGTGGTCGGCAGGTCGTACAGATGGCTGTAGGTGTGCGCCATCAGTTCGTTGGCCTTCTTGGTCGCGGCGTACAGGCTGACCGGGTGGTCAACGCTGTCCGCCTCGCTGAACGGCATCTTCGTGTTGCCGCCATAGACGCTGGAGCTGCTGGCGTACACCAGGTGCTTCACCGCCGAGTGCCGGCAGCCTTCGAGCACGTTCATGAAGCCGACGATGTTGGCGTCGATGTAGGCGTTCGGGTTCTGCAGCGAATAGCGCACGCCGGCCTGGGCCGCGAGGTGCACGACGCGGTCGAAGCGCTCGGCCTCGAACAGCTTCGCCATGCCGTCGCGGTCCTCGACTGCCATCTTCACGAAGCGGAAGCCGGCGGCCGGCGTGAGCCGGGCCAGCCGCGCTTCTTTCAGCCGCACGTCGTAGTAGTCGTTCAGGTTGTCCAGACCGACCACTTCGTCGCCGCGTTCGAGCAGGCGCAGCGCCACGTGCATGCCGATGAAACCGGCGGCGCCGGTGAGCAGGACTTTCATCGAGCGGGGATCAACGCCGGCCGATGGCCGAGTACTCGATGCCGGCGGCGCGCGGCACCTCCGGTTCGTACAGATTGCGTCCGTCGAAGATCACCGGCTGCTTCAGCGCCGACTTGATCCGCTCGAAGTCCGGGCTG